>ERZ773183.658-NODE-658-length-37410-cov-19.335109_pt1 | contig 37410 bp, 34 predicted proteins | sample MGYA00580532_ERZ773183 | MGnify/ENA primary metagenome ERZ773183 (study PRJEB29015, sample SAMEA2737791) | human gut metagenome | biome: human gut; feature: human-associated habitat; material: faeces | place: China | collected 2012 ...
CGGGACCAGCCCACGGGACCAGCCCACGGGACCAGCCCACGGGACCAGCCCACGGCGCGTGACGACCCGTGCTCGAAGGCCCTACTTTGTGTTCGCGACGATCCTCCGTCGCTTACATCACGAATGCGGCCGCCATGGCAACGACGACCGCGGGGAGCATGTTGGCCACGCGGAAGGTCTTGGGCCAGATCAGGTTGATGCCGATGCAGAAGATGAGGATCGAGCCGACCGTCGAGAGGTTGGCGAGTGCCGCGGCGGTCATGAGCGGCTGCAAGAAGCTCGCGAGCAGGGTGAGGGCGCCCTGGAGCGCCAGCACGGGAATCGCGGCGAAGATGCAACCCTTGCCCATCGACGCCGTCATGGTGCATACGAGCAGGGCGTCGATGGCGCCTTTGATGGCGAGCGTCGTCCAGTCGCCCGTCATGCCGTCCTGAATGGAGCCGACGATGGACATGGCGCCGATTGCGACGGAAAGCGACGCGGTGACGAAGGCGTCCACGAACTCGGAGTCGCCGCTGCTGCCGGTCGCATACTTGAGCCACTCTCCAAAGCGGTCGATCTGGCGTTCGAGGTCGAGCATTTCTCCGATGAGCGCTCCCAACGCGAGCGAGACGACGACGAGCGCGGAGCTGCCGGCCGAGATCTCGCCGCCGGATACGGTGAGCATGCCGCTCATGGCGCCGGAGATGCCGATGAAGATGATGGCCACCGCGGTTGCCTTGAGAAGGGTGTCTTGTATGCGCTCGCTGATGAATCGTCCGAAGGCGAGGCCGGCAAAGCCGCCCAGGAGGATGAGCGTGACGTCGATGAGCGTTCCGAGTCCGATCATGGGTGCTCCTAGTGTTCTTCGATGCCCGGCAAGAGAGGCGCATTGATTCCGGTTACGTGCTCGAACAGGCCCGAGCAGCCCTCTGCGATATCTCGATAGGTCACGTCGAAGTCCCCGGTATACCAGGGATCGGCCACGTCGCGGTTGCTTCCGGCAAATTCCAAGAGCTTGTGGCAGGTGACGTTGGGGTCGCCGTTGAGAATGCGATTGAGGCCCCGTTCGTTCTCGCGATCCATGTACGCGATGAGGTCCCAGTTTCCATATTCGCCGCGTGTGATCTGACGAGCGCGATGTGCCCCGACGGGGATGCCGACTTCGCGGAGCTTGGCGACGGTCCCGTGATGCGGAGGGTTTCCGATCTCCTCGCGAGACGTCGCCGCGGAATCGATCGTGAATTCGCCCTCGAGCCCGGCCCTCCGCACGAGTTCCTCAAAGACGAACTGGGCCATGGTGGAACGGCAGATGTTCCCATGGCAGATGAAGAGAATGCGATGCATGCCGCAAGGAGCCTTTCAATGGGTGATTTCACAGCACAGCTTACCAGAGCGCGCGAGGGTGGGACGGCATGGTGCCGTGCGCGGCGGTATGGCGTGCGCGTACGGCGGTTTGCCTCCGGTCGCGCGGGCTTGGCTTGTCACACATTCGGGTGAGGACGGCCCGGCGGTACTTAATCGCCTCCGTGCCGCCGCATAGGGATTGCATGATGCGTCCCATCGGTCGGGTAGGATGTAATGCCTAGCCGAATTCGATGGGAGAGTCTTCATATGGCCGAAACGAACAACGTCGACATCGCCTCCATCATGAATATGGTCGCCACGCTGAGTCCGGAGGGGAGCGGTGCGCGCAAGGATGTCATCATCGAACCCGCTGCGCCAGCGCCCACGCCCATTTCGGAGCCCGCGCCTTCCGCGTCGCCGGCCCGTGCCGCCACGGTGCGCACCCTCGGCTCCGCCGGCTCGCTCACCGCCGATGATGTTGCGGATGCCCCGGCGACCGGTCGCCGCGCGGAGACTTCGCCCGAGGAGCTGGCGGCCCGTCACAAGCGCATCGTCGCGGCCCTCGCCTCCGAGTTGAACCAGCCCACCGCTCGCATCGAGGCCGTGATCTCGCTCATCGATGAGGGGGCGACGATCCCGTTCATCGCGCGCTACCGCAAGGAAGCCACGGGCGGCATGGACGACGTCGCGCTGCGCACGCTCGATGATCGCCTGTCTTACCTTCGCAATCTCGAGCAGCGCAAGTCCGACGTGATCGCGGTGATTGACGCCCAGGGCAAACTCACCGAGGAGCTGCGCGCGAGCATCGAAGAGGCGTCCACGCTTCAGCGCGTGGAGGACCTCTACAAGCCCTACCGCAAGAAGCGCGCCACCCGTGCGTCCAAGGCGCGCGACGCCGGCCTCGAACCGCTCGCCAACCTCATTCTCATGCAGCCCGCCCAGGGGGCCGAGCCGCTCGTGGCGGCGGCCGAATACGTCAACGCCGAGGGCGGCTTTGCCACGGCGGAGGCGGCGCTTGCGGGTGCGCGCGATATCGTTGCCGAGCTCGTGGCGGAGGACCCCGAGAACACGGCGGATCTGCGCGAGTACACGCATAAGACGGCCGCCATCGAGTCCGAGGCGATCGATGCGGACGAAAAGACGCCGTACGAGCCCTATTACGAGTTTTCCGAGGCGGCTCGTTCCATCCCCAACCATCGCGTCCTTGCCATCAACCGCGGCGAACGCGAGGGCAAGCTGCGCATGCGCGTGCGAGTGGACGGTGAGGCCGCGGCCGAGCGCCTCCAGAGCCGCTACCCGCGTCGCCGTGGGCCGTTCGCATCCGAGCTCAACGCTGCCATCGCCGATGGCTACAAGCGTCTCATGGCCCCTTCGCTCGAGCGCGAGCTGCGCGTCGACCTCACCATGCGCGCCCAGGCCGACGCTATCAAGGTCTTTGCCAAGAACACCGAGGGCCTGCTGCAGCAGCGCCCGGTGCGCGGCGCACGAGTGATCGCGCTCGACCCGGGCTATCGTGCCGGCTGCAAGGTGGCGGTGCTCGACGAGTACGGAAAACTGCTCGACCACACGATTCTGTATCCCACGCCGCCGCGTCGCGACATCGCGGGCACCAAACGCGAGCTTTTGCGCCTCACCCGCAAGCACCGCATCAACACCATCGTGGTGGGCAACGGCACGGCGAGCCGTGAGACCGAGGAGGTTGTGTCCGCCTTCATCGCCGAGTCCGCCCCCGAGCTGCGCTACACCATCGTCAATGAGGCGGGTGCCTCGGTGTACTCGGCTTCCAAGCTGGCGAGTGAGGAGTACCCGGACCTCGACGTGACCACGCGCGGCGCCATGAGCTTGGGTCGCCGCCTGCAAGACCCCCTGGCGGAGCTCGTCAAGATCCCGCCGCAGTCTATCGGCGTCGGCCAGTACCAGCACGACCTCGATCAGGCCGAGCTCGGTCGCGCGCTGGGCAACGTGGTGGAGAACGTGGTCAACCGCGTGGGCGTGGACGTGAACACCGCGAGCGCGAGTCTGCTCGGATACGTTTCGGGTATCACGCCCGCCGTGGCGAAGAACATCGTGGCGTACCGCGAGGAGAACGGCGCCTTCACCGATCGCCGTCAGCTCAAGAAGGTTCCCAAGCTCGGCCCCAAGGCGTATCTCAACGCGGCGGGCTTCATGCGCATCACGGGCGGCAAGAACCCGCTCGACGCCACGAGCGTGCATCCCGAGAGCTATGAGGTCGCCGGTGAGCTACTGCGCCGTGCCGGTGTGGCGCCGAGTGCGCTGGCGGCGGGCGGCGTGCCGGGCATTGGCGCCAAGATCGGCGGCCTGGGCGCGGTGGCCGCCGAGCTGGGCTGCGGCGTGCCCACTCTGCGCGATATCGTGGCGGAGCTGGAAAAGCCCGGCCGCGACCCGCGCGACGACGCCCCCGAGGTCGTGTTCTCCCAGGCGGCGCGCAGCATCGAGGACCTCGAGGTCGGCATGGAACTCAAGGGCACCGTGCGCAACGTGGTGGACTTCGGCGCGTTTGTGGATATCGGCGTGCATCAGGATGGTCTGGTTCACATCTCCAAGCTCGCCGATCGTTTTGTGAAGCATCCGAGCGAGGTCGTGGCCGTGGGCGATACCGTGACCGTGTGGATCACCGGCGTCGACAAGGCGCGCGGCAAGATCTCCCTCACCATGGTCAAGGGCCGCATGGGCAAGTAGTCCCTTCCGCCCTTTCGCCCGAGCCCGAGGGGGCTTGGTGACCCCGGCCGCATGCGGTCGAAGTTTGTGCGCACGGTGAAGAGCCGCAGCCGCGCGATGGCGGGACGCCCTGAGGGTACATATCGGCCATCGCGGGGCCGAAGGCGTTTTTGCACGGTGTGGCCGGGTCCCCCGCGGCTCTGCAGGAGGGCGCCGCCCCGCGACGCCAGTAACGAAAGGACCCACCTCATGTGCACTGGTATGCGCTTCAACGATACTGAGGGCCGGATGTTTTTCGGCCGCAATTTGGATTGGACCTTCGATTACGGCGAGCGCGCGCTCGTGGTGCCGCGCGGCTTCAAGCCGGCCTCGCCCTTCGGTGCCACCAGCGAGATCTCGCACGCCCTGATCGGCATGGGCGTTGTGGAGGAGGGCCAGCCGCTGCTCTTCGACGCCGGCAATGACGCGGGTCTTGCCGTGGCGGGCCTCAACTTCCCGGGTTACGCCGAGTACGCGCTCGCGCCCATCGAAGGTAAGACGAACGTCGCGGCGTGGGAGTTCCCGCTGTGGGTCGCCGCAAATTTCGCAACCGTGGACGAGGTGGCCGCGGCTCTTCAGGATGCCGTGATTGTGGATGAGCCCATCGCGCCCAAGTGGCCGTCCGCGCTGCTTCATTGGATCATCGGCGACGCGACCCGCTCCATCGTGGTCGAATACACGGCGGCGGGCATGCAGGTGTTTGAGAACCCGGTGGACGTTCTCGCCAATCAGCCCGGTTACAGCTGGCATGCCGAGAACCTGCGCAATTACCTCAACGTATCCAGCGCCTTCGATAGCAAGGGCGCATTCGGCCAGCCGCTCGCCCCGTTCGGTGCGGGTGCTTCCCAGCGCGGCCTGCCCGGCGACTACAGTTCGCCCTCGCGTTTCATCCGCGCCGCGTATGTCAACGCGAACTATCCCGCCAAGGATGACGAGGCGGCCAACGTGAGCCGCATGTTCCATTCGCTGGCGCAGATCGCCATGGTCGAGGGCGGTGCCACGGCGTACGACGGGAAGTTCGAGAAGACGCTGTATACGAGCTGCTTCTCTGCTGTCACGCGCACGTATTACTTCAACACGTATGACGATGTGACGATTCGCTCCTATTGCCTGGACGATTATCCCCTCGAGGGCGATCGGGTCATCGAGGCGTAGCGCCCTGCTCCTCGGCGGTTTGCAGGGCAACGGTGCGCATCTCGGTCATGAGGGCGGCCACACCGTTGCACATGGCGAGCGCCTTTCGCAGGGCCAGTCGCAAAGAGGGCGCATCGCCCGAGGCTAGGGAAGGGTGTCGTGCATGCGGCCAGGAGTTGTGTGGGCCGGATCCCCGGGACCGGGCGGTGCGCTCAGATGCAATCAAGCATAAAGCGCGGGCCGCCCATCGAGTGCAGCTCCTCGGTGGACGGCCCCGAATTGGCCTTGAAGGTGCCCATGCGGCGCATCGCGATGCTGCGGCATGGGGCATGGTCGTTTGATTTTGTGGAAAGAGCCGGCGTGAGCTCACTTACCCCAAAAGGCCACTCGCAACGGATGCGAGTGCGATGATCACGCCCACGATCGACTCGCCGCCGAGCACGCCGGAGGCAACGATGATGCCGGTCTCCTCGTGCGACGTCTCACCGGCGTCCGTATTGGCATTCGCCGCCACGTTGCCGCTCGCACGCGTGTTCCGGATGGACGCTACGCGATCGTAGGCGATCTTCACGGCTGCGCCGAGAGAGGCCGAGAGCGTCATGTAAAACGGCAGGTACACGCCGAGGCCGAGCATCATGGACGGGATGCCCAGGCAGTACAGGGCCACGCCCGCGACAAGGCCGAGCACGAAGGCGGGGACGCTCGGGATGCCCGACACCATGGTTGCCACCACGCTTGCCTGGGCGGACACGAAGAGCTTTCCGGGGCCGAATGCGTCGGCGCCGTAGGCGTTGAGGAGCGCGCACATCACCGCCACCGACACGGCGCAGCCAAGGAGTGCGCCGATCGCCTGGCCGATCCACATGGCGCGCGGGTCGGTGCCGATGATCTTGCCGGTTTTGAAGTCGCTCATGACGTCGCCCGCGAGGCCGCATGCCACGGCCACCACGCCTGCGACGAAAAAGAGCCTGACCTGATCGGACTCTCCCAGGGCGGCGATGACCAGCAGGACGATGAGGCCGAAGATCTCCATGGGGTCGATGCCGGTTTGACCCACCGACTGCGCGCTCATGATGGTGGTGACGAATGCGAGCACCACCACGACGGCGCAGGCGATGGGGGAGAGGCCGAGCACGAGGCAGACGAGGAGGGCGGCAGCCGCCACGAGCAGGGCGAGGACGCTGCGGTCGAGTTTGCCGAATGTGCGAGCGGGGGCGCTTGCGTGGTCGTCGTCGCGTCGCCCATTGTGCGCGCTACGGAAGGCGGCGGGCAGGATGTCTCGCACCACGACGCCGATACCCGAGCCCATCATGAGGCCCATGCCCAAGCTCGACACGATTCCCTGGGCGCTCGCCACGTCCCAGAGTCCCGCCGTACTGCCACCCACGATGATGCCGAAGTTCGCGATGAGCCCGCCTGCCAGCCAAAATGCCACGGCGGCGCCGCCCACCAAAAAGCCGACCGATAGCAGCATGGGTGAGTTATAGATGCCGAAGGCCACACCGGGGATGGGCATAGCGCCGATCATGGCGGGGATGACGCCCGCGAGGTCGCGCAGCGCGCACCAGATGCCGGCCGCCGCCATGGACCCGAAGAGCCTCTTGCCCGTCGCGCCGCCCGCGCGGCTGGCCATGAGCGTTTCGGCGGCGGCGGTGCCGATGGGGTACTCGAGGTCGGACTCCTCGACAAAACGGCGGCGGATCAGCGCCGTGCACACCAGGCCGAGCAGCGTGCCAGCCAGCGCGACGCCGCCGATCTCGATCCAGCTCAGCTCCGCGCCGAGGCCGAGCATCCATACGCCGGGGATGGTGAAAGCCAATCCGCCCGCGACCATGGAGCCGGCTGACATGATGATCTGAGTGACGTTCGCCTCGTTCAGGCTCGTGCGGCCCGCCGCGCGCAGCAGGACCAGCGCGGTGATCGAGGTGAAGATGGTCGGCCAGGGCAGGGCGCCCATCTTGAGGGCCGTGTAGACGGAAGATGCCGTGATGATGACGCAGCCGATGCAGCCGATGAGAATACCGGCGGCACTGATCTGCCCGCGCCACGGCGCGCGCTGGTTCAGAGAACTCATTTGTAGCTCCTTCGTATATCCGCTCCCCCTTATGCGGGGAGTCGGGTTACGGCAATAGGACCGCTATAGTGTAAGCTCGATTGAGAGATATGCGTTCGAGAACATGGAGGGCGCGATGGATGTCGATATGGAGGCCACGGGCGCTCGGCCCGAGGGACCGGATTCACGCGACCGGGTTTTGCAAGCTCGGGGCATCTCGGAGCCCCCGACGGCGTCCTGCCTTCTCGCCGTCGACGTGGGCAACACCGTTACCAAGTTCGGCGTGTTCGCCGCGGATGAACTCGCGGGCACGTGGGAGGTAACGACCTCCGAGCGCTGCACGGCCGATGAGGCATGGGCGCAGGCCGCCTGTGCGATCGACATGCTGGGCGCGCCCGAGCCCACAAGCGCCATCCTCTCCTGCGTGGTGCCGAGCCTTGCCGAGGTGTGGCGCTCCGCTTTGGGCAAGCTGTGCGGAACCCGTCCCTACGCGGTGGGCCCGGGTCTCAAGACCGGCATCCGCATGCGCTATGACGATCCGTCCGAAGTGGGTTCCGACCGTGTGGCCGACGCGGTGGCGGCGCGCGAGACCTACGGGGCCCCCGTGGTCGTGGTGGATTTGGGGACGACCACGAATATCGAGGTCGTGGACGAGTCCGGCGCCTTTGCCGGGGGCATCATCGCCCCCGGTGTCGCCCTGGGTGCGCGTTCGCTTACCGCCGCCGCGGCGCGTCTGCCCATGATTGAGCTGCGAGCGCCGGAGCGCGTGATCGGGCGCAGCACGCGCTCCGCCATGCAGTCCGGCGTGGTCCTGGGCGAGGCGGCGCGCATCGACGGTCTACTTGACGCGGTGATGGACGAGCTTGGCACCGACGCTCCTGTGGTGATGACGGGGGACGGTGCCGCGCAGGTCGCCGCTCTCATCTCCCATGATGCGATGGTCGATGAGACCCTCACCCTGCGCGGTTTGCACCATATCTGGCTCCGCAATCGCCACTGACACGCGAATCGATGAGAGGTGTTCCCATGAACGAAATTGAGCAGTACGACGAGACGTTCGGGCCCAGCACCCAGGTGCGGGCGATCGTCACCATGGTCCTTGTGGCCCTCATCGCCCTGTTCGTGTTCGGCCTTGCCCCGCACTTCGCCTCGCCTGAGGCGCATGCGGGGGTGATTGCCACCATCGACGAGAAGATCGACAACGTCCTCACCCTCACGGCGGGCTCCGCGGGTGCATCGGCGCTCATCTCGGCGATCCCCGGCGACGCCGGCTCGCCCATCGCGGAGAAGCTCATGGATCTGAGCACCGGTTTCCTCATCGTGCTCGCTGCCCTGTTCCTTGAGAAATACCTCATCGCCATCTTCAGCGGTGTTGCGCTGGGGCTCGTGATGCCGCTCGCGTTCCTCGCTGCGATTGTGTTCACCTGGGCGTACGGCCGCGCGCGCTGGTCGGCCGTGCCGGTGCGCCTCGGTGTCAAATTCGCCTTGATCGGCGCGGTGCTGTTGTTGGCCATACCCACCAGCACCTGGGTGACCAACCAGGTCGATGCCATGTACGACACCTCGCTCGCGCAGTCGGTCGAGGCGGCCGAGGCGTTGGCCGAGGGCGCGGCGGAGGCCGAGTCGGAAGGCGGCAAGAAGGACGAAGGCGGTATCCTCGGATTTTTCCAGGGCGCTATCGACACGGTGACCGGTGGGATTTCGAGCGCCGTCGAGGGCGCCCAGGAGTCGCTCAACCAGTTCATCGAGTCGCTGGCGGTGATGCTCGTGACCTCGTGTCTCATTCCGCTGCTGGTGCTTCTCTTCTACTTTTGGATGGCGAAGATCTTGCTGGGCGTGAATATCGATATTCACGCCGCCGCATCGACGCTCAACCCGGCCAGGGTGCGCCGCAGCGCGGTAAACGCCATCAAGGGCGGGGACCGGTCATGACGGGGTCTCGAATCGAGGATGGCGGCATGCGGGGCGCGCCGGATGTCGCCGCATCGAGGGTCGGTTCTGCGGAATCGCCCGTGACGGTGCTTTGCATCGACGGGGACTCGCTCGATCGCGCGCAGGGTTTGTCCGATCGACTTGCCGCCCCGCTCGCGGTCTGCGAGCCCGGTTGTTCGGAGGCGGCTTTCATTCCCGAGCCGGGCCTCCTGTATCTCAAGGTGTCCCGCGACGGTCTCTCCCTCATGCGCGATGGCATGGAGCTCCGCCCCGATTTTGCCGAGATGTTGCCACGCATCAAGCAGGGCGCCCTGCAGCGAGAGATGCTCGTCAAGGCCGCCCGGGTGAAGGGCGTTGAGGCCCCGCGTGCCGTGGATGCCACGGCGGGGCTGGGCGAAGACTCCCTGCTGCTCGCTGCGGCCGGCTTCACGGTCACGCTGTGCGAGGCCGATCCGGTGATCGCCGCCTTGCTCGAGGACGCCCTCGCGCGGGCATCGGCGCATGAGGTCCTCGGGCCCATCGTCGAGCGCATGCATTTGGTCGCGGGCGACAGCCGCATCGCCCTCGAGCGGGCCGGGGCCAGTACGGGTGCGCAGCCCGACGTGGTATATCTCGACCCCATGTTCCCGGGGCGCACCAAGAGCGCCGCGGTCAAGAAGAAGTTCCAGCTCATCCACGGCCTCGAGCGCCCGACCGAACCCCTCGACGAGGAGTCGCTGCTCCAGGCCGCGCTTGCCGCGCGTCCGCGTAAAGTCGTGATCAAGCGCCCGGTGAAGGGCCCCCATCTCGCCGGCGTCAAGCCGAGCCACGCGATTGCCGGCAAGGCCGTGCGCTACGACTGCATCGTCCCGCCGCGCTGACGGGCCTACAACGGACGGGCCCACAGCGGTCAGGCTCGCCGCGGACGGGACCGCAGCGGCAGGCCCACAGCTGGCAGGCCCACCGCATCCGTCTCCCTCGCTCGGCGAAGCGAAAAATGGGTTCCCCATGTGGGGCCTCACGCCACGCCGTGCGATAGGCGTAGAATGGCCCGTCGAAACCACGACGATGGGAGGCTGGGCGATATGACGGCGGGTTTGGTGCTCGAGGGCGGTGGCATGCGCGGTCTGTACACGGCGGGCGTGCTCGACGTGTTCATGGAGCACGGCGTGGAGTTCGCCCATGCGGTGGGCGTGTCCGCGGGCGCCGCGTTCGGTGTGAACATCAAGTCGCGCCAGGTGGGCCGTGCCATCCGCTATAACAAGCGCTTCTGCGCCGATCCGCGTTACGCCAGCCTTAAGAACCTCCTGCGCACCGGGGAGCTTTACAGCATCGATTTCGCCTATCGTGAGGTGCCCTTGCACCTCGATCCCTTCGATATAGAGGCCGCCGCCGCGAATCCCACGCGCTTCACGGCCGTTTGCACGGATATCGTCACGGGCGAGGCCGTCTATCGCAACATCGAACGCGGCGATGGCGATGACCTCGATTGGATTCGGGCATCCGCCTCGGTGCCCCTGCTCGCACGACCCGTCGAGCTCGACGGCCGTGAGCTCCTCGACGGTGGCATCGCCAACTCGATCCCAGCGGCATGGATGGTCGCGCAGGGGTACGACAGAAACGTGGTCGTCCTCACGCAGCCCGCGGGATTCGCGAAGGAGCCGAACAGGCTCATGCCGCTCTTGAAGCGCGCATACGGTGCGTATCCCAAGCTGGTGGAGTTGCTAGCCAATCGCCACGTGCGCTATAACGCCCAGCTCGAAGAGGTGGCCCGCCTCGAGCGCGACGGGAAGGCGCTCGTCATCCGTCCGAGTGAGTCGGTCAAGGCGCCGCTCGTCGTAAAGGACCCGGAGATCTTGGAGCGGATCTACCAGGTAGGGCGCCGCGACGGCGAGGCGCGGATTGCGGACGTGAGGCGCTATTTGGCATAGCCGGCGGCATCCGCTGATTGGAGCCACATTCCCAGGTGGATGCGAAAGGTGTGTGTCACCAAAAGCGCACGATTGAAGTGGCTCCGCGGCGCGTACACTGGTGCACGGCGGCATTCGAGGCTCAGATGGAGCGTGCCGCATGAGACGCCGGAAGGCGTGGAGATGGTGCCCAGGCGGAAATAGAGGTCGCCGGCATCGGGGCGAGGCCCCCAATGAACGCGTCCGAGGGCGCAGAAGGAGGACGAAATGTCCGAGTACATCGAGAACGAGAACGAGAACGTGGAAGAGGTCGTCGAGGCTTCCGAGGCCGTCGAGGTCGTCGAGGAGGCTGTCGAGGCCGAGGACGTCGTCGAGGAGACCGCCGATGAGGCTTCCGAGGAGGCCGCTGAGGAGCCCAGCCTGGACGACCAGCTTTTCGATAAGGTGCAGCGCGCCGCTCGCCTGCTCCGCAACCGCAAGTTCGCCATGGGCCGTGAGGCTGAGGCCGACGCCGCCCGCGCCAGCGAGCTCATGCGCGCCCTCAAGCTCCTCGAGCTCAAGCCCCAGATGGAGCAGAAGGAGATGTCCGACCTGCTCGGCATGCGTCTGCGCGAGCTCGACGGCATCCTGCGCGAGGCTGAGGAAGTCGGCGCCGTGACCCGCATCATGCCCGAGGAGGAGGACATGCGCGCCATCCTCGTCTCCGCCAACGAGAACGCCGAGGAGCTCGCCGCTTCCATCGGTGGCAAGCGCAAGAAGCTCGTCCCGCAGCTGTCCCAGCTGGACGCCGAGGATATCGTCGCGCTCATGGACAAGCTCATCGACCCGCTGACCGAGATGGGTCTGGACAACGATGATCGCGGTGGCCGTGGCGGCGATCGCGGCGGTCGCGGCGGCTTTGGCGGCCGTGGTGGCGACCGTGGCCCGCGCAAGGACTTCGGTGGCCGTGGCGGCGACCGCGGTGGCCGTGGTGGCTTTGGCGATCGCGGTGGCGACCGTGGCCCGCGCCGCGATTTCGGTGACCGTGGTCCTCGCAAGGACTTTGGCGATCGCGGCCCTCGTCGCGACTTCGGCGATCGTGACCGTGGCGGCCGTGGTGGCCGTGGCGGCTTTGGTGGCCGTGACGACCGCGGTGGTCGTGGCGGTTACGGTGATCGCGGCGGCCGTGGCAACTACGGCGATCGCGGTGGCCGTCGCTTCTAGAGCGAGGCTGAGCGCGGTCCGGCAGGTCCGGCCAAAGCGGGGCCGGGAGCTGATCGGCTCTGCGGTTCCGTTGGCCACATGGGTTTAAGCCGCGATTGCAACATCGCATCGGCCCGAGTGGTCGGGTTGGTTGCAGTGGTCCGGCTCGATCGAGCCTGCTGGTTTTGCCGAGTGTGGCTACAGCAAGAAAACGCGCACGTCGGGGGCGCACGGGATTCGAAACTCCCGTGCGCCCCTTTTTTGTTGTCCGGGTTTGCGGTGCCGAACCCGTGCCAGGCCCGGGCGCGCCTGGGCACGGGCGCCTGGGCCCGGCGCCTGGGCATTTTTGCAGGATATGAACGGTTGGAAGCTGTGAGCGATTTGCCTGGCAGAAATTGCAAGCTATGAACGGTTCGTTCACAACCTCCATTTCTGTACATGTATCTACCTGGGGAAATGCTGAGCTTCCAATAGTTCAGGAAGCGGCAATCGTTCATATCCTCCAATCGTTCATAACCTACAAACCGTGCACGGCATCCAGATCGCGTGCGTTGGTTACATGAGGAGGAGAGATTGAGTCGGACGTGCAGGTGCATGTTGACGTGCAGGTGCATGTGGACGTGCAGCCGCATGCGGGCGTCCCGATTGGATGTGGGCTTCTTGATGTGCAATGAAAATTGAACTCTTTTGATCGAAGAATTGAACTCTCGTGATAGACTCTTGTGAAATTGAACTTAGAGTTCAATTTCATGATTGGAGCGGAAGTGGCTGAGGGTAAAAACACCGTGAATACAGCGCCGACAACGGTGGAGGTCTTTGCCTCGTGCCTGCGCCACGCCATGGACGGGCGCGGTCTCAAGCAGGCCGACCTGATTCGCATGGCTGCGGACCGCGGGTCAAAGCTCGGAAAAAGCCAGGTGAGCCAGTACGTGAGCGGCAAAACGCTCCCGCGTCGCGCGGTGGTGCAGCTGCTCGCAGATATCCTTGAAATTGAACCTTTCGAGCTTACGGGGGAGAGCTGGGCGGCTGAGCACGAGTCCACGCCCGCGCCCGCCACGGCTGATGGCGCCCCCGCTCTCGCGCCCGCCACTCCCGACGGCGCCGCCGCGCCTGCCACGTCCGCTTTTATCTCTTCCAGCCCCGCGATGTCCGATCCTCCCGGACGAGCCGAGGCGCGGCCTGCCGCCGCCTTCCCGGAGCCCCGCACATTCGCGGACCGCTCGACCTCCAGCTCGCATTCCGAAGGGAACATCATGTCTGAGAACACTCGCACTTTTAAAAAGTCTTCCAAGCTCGATAACGTCCTCTACGACGTCCGCGGTCCCGTGGTCGACGAGGCGGCTCGCCTCGAGTCCGAGGGTGCGCACATCCTCAAGCTCAATATCGGTAACCCTGCGCCGTTTGGCTTCCGCACGCCTTTCGAGGTCATCCAGGACATGCGCGAGCAGCTGCCCGAGTGCGAGGGATACTCCGACAGCCGCGGACTGTTCTCCGCGCGCAAGGCGATCATGCAGTACGCCCAGCTCAAGGGCCTGCCCAACGTGAGCATGGACGGCATCTACACCGGCAATGGCGTTTCGGAGCTCATCAACCTGTGCATGCAGGCCCTGCTCGACACCGGCGATGAGATCCTCATCCCCAGCCCGGACTATCCGTTGTGGACCGCTTGCGCCACGCTGGCCGGCGGCACGCCCGTGCATTATCGCTGCGACGAGCAGGCCGATTGGAATCCCGACCTCGCCGACATGGAGGCTAAGATCACGCCTCGCACCAAGGCGGTCGTCATCATCAACCCGAACAACCCCACCGGCGCCGTGTACGCCAAGGAAGTGCTCGAGGGCATTGTCGAGATCGCCCGCAAGCACCAGCTCATGATCTTCGCGGACGAGATCTACGACCGCCTGTGTATGGACGATGCGGAGCACGTCTCCATCGCCAGCCTCGCGCCCGACCTGTTCTGCGTCACGTTCTCCGGCCTCTCCAAGAGCCATATGATCGCCGGCTATCGCATCGGCTGGATGATCGTGTCGGGCAACAAGCGTTTGGGCGAGGACTTCATGCTCGGCGTGAACATGCTCTCCAACATGCGCCTGTGCTCGAACGTGCCGGCGCAGTCCATCGTCCAGACGGCGCTCGGTGGGCATCAGTCCGTGAAGAGCTATGTGGCGCCGGGCGGTCGCGTGTGCGAGCAGCGCAACTACGTGTACGAGGCCCTCAACGCGATCGACGGCATCACCGCGGTCAAGCCCAAGGCGGCGTTCTACATCTTCCCCAAGATGGACGTCAAGAAGTTCAATATCCGCGACGACGAGCAGTTTGCCCTCGACCTCCTGCATCAGAAGGGCATCCTCATCACCCGCGGCGGCGGCTTCAACTGGCCGGAACCCGATCACTTCCGCATCGTCTACCTTCCGCCCATGGACGTGCTCCACGAGGCCATGGAGGATCTGGCGGAATTCTTCGAGACGTATCGCCAGCGCTAGGGGGCGTGCATGAAAATCACCGTCGTCGCCGTCGGCAAGCTCAAGGAGCGCTTTTGGGCCGATGCCTGCGCGGAATACGCCAAACGTCTCTCGGCGTACGCGACCGTGAAGATGGTCGAAATCGCCGACCGGGACCCCGCGAAGTCGGGCGGGGAGGAGGCGGGCCGCGCCCTTGAGGGCAAGGGCATCCTCGCTGCCATCCCCGAACGCTCGCATGTGGTGCTGCTCGACATCGGCGGCAAGGAGCGTTCAAGCGAGGAAATCGCCTCGCATCTGGACGACCTGATGCTGCGCGGCGAGAGCTCGATCACGTTTGTCATCGGGGGTTCGTGCGGTGTTTCGCCCGAGGTGCGCGCTCGTGCCGACGAGCGGCTTTCGTTCGGGCGCATCACGCTCCCGCACAACCTGGCTCGCGTGGTCCTGCTCGAGCAGGTGTACCGCGCGTTCAAAATCATGCGCGGCGAGCCGTATCACAAGTAGGCTTGCCACTCGTTTCCGGTGCGAGGGCCCGTGGGCGGCTCTGTGGGCAACCGGGGTGCATAGAAGCCCCGCGGGCGGGTATCACGCTGTAGTATCATGTGCACCACCCGTGCGATTGACGCGGGCCCGCCTATCGGCCGGCTCGCTGTAGATGAAAGGAGTCTCCGTGGCAGTAGACGAGACCCTCCTCAAAGAGGTGCTTGAGCAGATCCGCCCCAACCTCCAGGCCGACGGCGGCGATATGGAGTACATAGGTGTGACCGAGGATGGCGTGGTCAAGCTGGAGCTGCAGGGCGCCTGCGCCGGTTGCCCCATGAGCTCGCTGACGCTTTCCATGGGTGTCGAGCGTATCCTCAAGGAGCATGTGCCCGGCGTGACGCGCGTCGAGCAGGTTGGCGGCGGCGCCGATGCCGCAAACGACCTGTACGACGAGTACATGCCGTTCTAATCATCCGTGATGGAGCCGGGCCGGATCGTGGACACCACGGCCGGCCCGGCTCTTTGTGTAAAGGTGTGCCTCGTCGGTGCGCCGCAAGGGGGCACTATGCTCAACGAGCTGTATCACAGTCTCGATCCCGTCGCGTTCTCGGCGGGTCCCATCACGATTTACTGGTACGGATTGGCCTATATGGTCGGTGCGCTGCTAGCGGGGTTCGTGATGTACCGGACCCAGAAACGCTGGAACATCGGTTTCACCCCCGATGACGTCATGACCGTCGTCATCGCCGTCGTATTCGGTCTGCTGATTGGCGGGCGCCTGGGATACGTGCTGTTCTATAGCAACGGCTACTACTTCACGCACCCGCTTGAGATCTTCTTCGGCACGAACGGCGGCGGAATCAGCGGCATGAGTTTCCACGGCGGTCTTGCAGGAGGCTTGCTGGGAGGGCTCATCGCCTGCCGCTACCTGCGACTCTCTCCTCTCACGGTGGCCGATGCCTCCTTTGTGGGCGTACCGCTGGCGCTTTGCCTGGGGCGCTGCGCGAACTTCGTGAACGGTGAGCTGTGGGGCAAGCCCACGGATCTGCCGTGGGGAGTCGTCTTTGGCGGTGCGGCGGGCAACGTGCCGCGTCACCCGAGCCAGCTGTACGAGGCGCTGCTCGAGGGTGTTGTGCTTTTCGCGATCCTTTATGTGCTGAGCCGTCGTGCAAAGCCGCTGTCCCAGGGTTCGTACCTCGGCGTTTTCGTGCTCGGCTACGGTATCGTGCGATTCCTCATCGAGTTCGTTCGTCTGCCCGACGCGCAGCTCGGCTACCTCGCCGGCGGTTGGCTCACCATGGGGCAGCTGTTGAGCCTGCCGTTGATCGCGGCGGGCGCGGCGCTGCTTGTGTACGCATGGAAGACCAGGCGACCGCAACATCGCGATTGGCTGTAGGGCAAGCGGCCGCTCGTTTGCCTTTCGGGCAATCGCCCCATCCTCGATTGAGACCGTGTGTGAAGCTGACTCAAAGACCTTTCGCATGGTCGGCAATCGGTATATCATGCTGAACGTGTGTTTATATGGGCTCGCGCCAACACCGCGGGCGGGAAAATAGAAGGAGCATCATATGTCCGGACACTCTAAATGGGCAACTACCAAGCACCGCAAGGGTGCGCAGGACGCTAAGCGTTCCGCCCTGTTCTCCAAGCTGAGCCGTAACATCACCGTCGCGGCCCGTCTTGGCAACGACCCCAACCCGGACAACAACGCCTCCCTCGCCGCTGCCGTGGCCAAGGCCAAGGCTCAGTCCATGCCCAAGGACAAGATCAAGGCCGCCATCGACAAGGCCTTCGGTTCCGGCGCCGACGCCGCCGTGTACGAGAACATCGTGTACGAGGGCTACGGCCCGGCCGGTGTTGCCGTGTACGTCGAGTGCCTGACCGACAACCGCAACCGCACCGCCGCCGATGTCCGCTCCGCCTTCTCCCACGCTGGTGGCAACCTGGGCACCACCGGCTCCGTTGCCTTCCAGTTCGAGCGCAAGGGCCAGGTCGTGGTCTCCAAGCAGATCGTCGACCCGAACGACAAGAAGGAGAACCTCATGGCCAACGGCGCTGCCGGCGATGAGGAAGAGTTCATGATGGTCATCGCCGAGGCCGGTGGCGACGACTACGAGGATGCCGGTGACGAGTGGGTCGTGTGGACCGCCGCGGGCGACCTCATGGCCGTGTCCAAGGGCATCGAGGCTCAGGGCATCGAGGTCAAGGGTGCCGAGCTCACCATGGTCCCGACCACCCCGACGGCTGTCTCCGGCGCCGACGCCAAGAAGGTCCAGCGTCTCATCGACCGCCTCGAGGACCTGGACGACGTTCAGGACGTGTACTCCACCATGGACATGACCGACGAGGTCATCGCTGCCCTCGAAGAGGAGTAACATCCACGCGGTTTTCGCCGCTTGGTTAAGAAGTGCTTGTGAAGCCGGGTCCGCATCGCCGCGGGCCCGGCTCGCTTTATAATGGGAAAGCGTTATCGCGCGCGGAGGGTCTGCGCGCGTTGCATCGGAGAGAGAGGAGGGCCCATGAGGCGCATACGCAAGATCGGCGTGGTGCTGTACCTGATCTCCGCCGTGGTTGTGGTTGGCCTGTTCGCGGGCTCTCAATTCGGCCCCCATACGGATCGTTTCAATGCCCTGCTGGCTGTGCCGTGGGTACGCGTTCTCGCGTTTGCGTGCGTGTGCGTGGTGCTCATCCAGATGGCGGTGCTTTTGATCGCGGCCATTGCGGACAAACCAGAGCCTGAATTTTTGCGACTTGCCGGCGATGTCCAGATCGAAGTCGCCCTACCCGCGCTTGTTTCCATTTCTCGCACCGCTGCCGAGTGCGATGACGTGCTCATCGAGGAGGTCGGGGCGCACGTGCGGGGTCGTGACCGCTCGGAGGTCCATATCGAGATCGAGGCGATCGCTCTTGTTGATGGGGACCTTGCGGCCCTTGGACAGGATATGCAGGGCCGCGTGCAACGGGCGTGCGAGCAGATGCTCGGTGTGCCCGGTGTTTCCGTGCGCGTTCGGTTCTTGCCGAGCAAGACCGTGACCGTTACCAGGGAGGTTTGCTAAGTGAGTGATACTGCAAAGGGCGCGCAGAGAGCGCCCAAAGCCGTCATCGAGCATGTCGTCGAGCCCGTCGAGAACGAGACACATACGTCTTCCGCCGAGGCTGGCTCGCAGGCGAGCGCGACCGGTGCGGATGGGACCACCCGCCCCGAGACGTTCCACGAGGCGACCTTCGGCTTTTTCCGCGAGCTGGGGCGCAGGATGTGGGAGCACGCCGATGCGCATCTGCATGCCACGCTGTACGGCATCATGGGGTTCGTGCTGGCGGTGCTCATCTTGGTCATCGGGCTGTGGGACACCATTGTCATCGCCGTGTTCGTGGGCGTCGGTGTGGTCATCGGTCAAATGCGCGACGGCGACAACGCGGCGGTGAACTTCATTCGCCGTCTGTTCGACAAATAACATGACGCCGCCCGCGCCTGTGCATGAACCGCGCGTCCGTGGGCATATTCGATAGCATGAGGAAACCAGACGGCAGAGCCCGACAGGGGAGGACACCATGGCAGACGAGAAGAAGCAGGGACTGTTCGGCATCGAAGTCGCGTTTTCGAAGGCTGACGACGAGGCCGAGCGTGAGTTGCAGACTATGGAGCAGGGCATGAACGAGGCCGGCGAGCCCGCGTTCGAGGGTGAGCCCGAGTTCGAGGAGGATCTCGAGGACGATTCTGAGGATTCTCTCACCTATTCCAACGGCGTTATCGAGAAGATCGTCGCCATGGCAACGCGCGAGGTCCCGCATGTGCTCGGCATGAAGGGCAACCTTATGCATCTCGTGCAGGAGACCTTCGGCGCCGAGAACCTCACCAAGGGCGTTACCGTCGAGGTCACCGACGACAACCGTGTGATTGTGAACATCTCCGTGATCATCGAGTACGGTTGCTATGCGCCGGCGATCTTCGAGGACGTGAAGGAGCGCGTGACCGAGCGTCTGACCGCTATGACCGGCCTGGAGGTTGCAGGCATCAACCTGCGCATCGAGGACGTGGTGACGCGCGAGGAGTACGAGGCGAGCAAGAGGCGCCACGCCGAGGACGACGAGTAAGACATCGCCAAAGCTGTTCAATTGGGGACAGGTACAATTTGCAACATGTTGCCAAAGGGCATGCGGCCGTCTGTTTGCAGACGGCCGTTTTTGTTTCATGGCGGTTTCCGTGGTTGCCCGATATGGGGTACCCTGTTAAGCTCATCCCCATGATTACGTTTGACGGACATATCGCGAGCATGATGATGGTCATGGAGATGCCCTCGCCCGGGCACTTTGTCATGCCGCGCGTTTTCCGCGTGCTGACCGAGACCGGGCGCCTCCATTAGGCTGTCTCCGGCGGGAGATGGCCATTTATCCCAAAACCATCTTTAAGCGGAGTTTTCCTCGTGATCAGCATCAAGCATGTGTACAAATCTTTTGCTACGCCCAAGGCGTCCGGTAAGACGCGCCGCAAAGTCGGCACAGATGTTTCCTACGCCGCGTCGGTGAGTGGTAATCCGGCGCTCGGCGCTGCGGCTGTCGTCCAGGCGGCAGACGAAGCCGCCGAGGCCCTGGCCCCCGTCGACTCCGACGGCCTGGTCCACGCCCTTTCGGATATCAACATCGATATCGCCGGCGGTGATGTCTTTGGCATCATCGGTATGAGCGGTGCGGGCAAGTCCACGCTCGTGCGTACCATTAACCTGCTCGAGCGCCCCACGTCGGGCACTATCGAGGTTGATGGCCGCGACGTCACCGCCCTATCCGGCGAGGAGCTGCGCGCATATCGTCGTCGCGTGGCCATGATTTTCCAGAACTTCGGCTTGCTTGCGCAAAAGACCGTGTTGGACAACGTGTGCTTCCCGTTCCTCGCCGCTTCCGGCAAGGTGACTGCCGAGAACCGCGCCCGCGCGCTCGAGCTGCTCGATCGCGTCGGCCTGGCCGAGAAGGCCCAGAGCTATCCCAGCCAGCTGTCCGGCGGTCAGAAGCAGCGCGTGGCCATTGCCCGCGCACTGGCCTGCGAGCCCGAGGTGATTCTCTGCGACGAAGCGACCTCCGCGCTCGACCCCAAGAGCACCAACACCATCCTCAAGCTGCTGCGCGACATCAACCGCGAGACCGGCGTGACGCTGGTGGTCATCACCCATTCCATGGATGTGGTCGAGAAGATCTGCAACAACGTCGCGGTGCTCGAGCACGGTCGCGTGGTGGAGCAGGGGAGCGTGGCGAAGGTGTTCGCCGATCCTCAGGCCGAGGCTACGCGCGTGCTGCTCGGAAAGGTGGATTGGGATGCTTAACGATTTCCTCGCGGAGTTTGCTCCGCTGCTCATTCAGGGCACCATCGACACGCTCGTCATGGTGTTCGCGTCCACTGCGGTCGCCTATGTGATCGGCACGGTCCTCGGTGTCGTGTTGCACCTCACCGCGCCGAACGGTCTGCGTCCCGTGCCCGTGCTGAACGCGGTGCTGGGCTGGGTGGTCAACATCGGCCGTTCCCTGCCGTTCATCATTCTGCTGATCGCCCTTATGCCCGCCACTCAGGCGCTCGTTGGCACCTCCACGGGCGTGGTGGGCGTCATCCCGCCGTTGGTGGTTGCGACCGCCCCGTTCGTGGCCCGTATGGTCGAGCAATCGCTCGCCGAGGTGAGCCGCGACGCCGTGGAGGCCGCTGAGGCGTGCGGCGCGTCCGTGCCCCGTATCGTGTTCTCGGCGCTTCTGCCCGAGGCGCTGCCGAGTATCGTGCGCGGCATCGCCGTGACGCTCATCGCCGTGCTGGGTTACACCGCCATCGCCGGCGCCGTGGGTGCGGGCGGCCTGGGCGATATCGCCATCCGCTATGGCTATTACCGCTACGAGGACGGTGCCATGATCGCCACGGTCGTGCTGCTCATCGTGCTCGTCCAGCTCATCCAGTCAGTGTGCAATCTCATTGCCCGCAAGGTCGATCACCGCTGACGGGCTTTCCCGGGCATCGCATTTCTGCGTTCAATCGTCGCTTGCGTCAACCTGCGGCATCTGGGAAATCCTATCTGGCCCCAGACCATTCATCTCTCAACAACGTCCTTCGAAAGGATCCCATCATGAAGAACTTCAACGCTTCCGTTTCTCGTCGCTCCCTGCTCACCTCTTTTGCCGCCGGTCTGGGCGTTGTTGCCCTGGGCGGGCTCACTGCTTGTGGCGGCTCTTCCGCCCCTGCCGGCTCCGCCGCGGCCGATTCCGCCGTGCTGACTGTCGCCGCCAGCCCCGCGCCGCACGCCGAGATCCTGACGGATTTCGCCGCGCCTCTTCTCGCCGAGCAGGGCATCAAGCTCAAGGTGAAGGAGTACACCGATTACATCCAGCCCAACAAGGACACGTCCGCCGGCTCCGTTGATGCCAACTACTTCCAGCACATCACCTATCTCGAGGATTACAACGAGAAGAACGGCACCGACCTCGTGTCCGCCGGCTTGATTCACTACGAGCCCTTCGCGGTGTACGCCGGTGCGTCCGATGACCTCGACAATATCTCCGACGGCGCCACGGTTGCGATTCCGAATGACCCCACCAACGAGGGTCGTGCCCTGCTCCTGCTGCAGGATCTTGGCCTGATTACCCTTTCCGACCCCGAGAACCTCGAGTCCACGCCCAAGGACATCAAGGAGAACCCGCATAACCTCAAGTTCCAGGAGCTCGAGGCCGCTGCGCTGCCGCGTGCCCTTTCCTCGGTCGACTTTGCGGTCATCAACGGCAACTATGCCATCGAGGCCGGCTATCACGTTGCCGATGCCCTCGCGCACGAGTCCTCCGATTCGCTCGCCGTTGAGAGGTACGCAAACATCATTTGCGTCGCCAAGGGCCAGGAGGATTCCAAGGGGATCAAGGCCCTCGTCGAGGTGCTTACCTCTGAGGACTTCAAGGCCTATCTCGCGGAGAACTACGGCGAGGACGTGCTTCCCGCGTTCTAGGTTTCGCTGTCGATTCTGGGCCCGGGTATCGTCTCGGGTGATAAGAGGCTATATGGGGCGGTCGCCGTGGGGCGGCCGCCTTTTTCATGCCGATGACGCCCGTGATCGTCCGTTGCCCGAACTGTCGCAAACGCTGCTTGCATAAGGGGCCGTTCGCGTTACCATCAGGGGCGCGAGGAACCGATTCGAAAAGCGGGGCGCGGCGTGGAAGAGCAGAAAGAGCAAGCAAGGCCAACGGCGACGGAGGCTGCCTCTTCATGGGCGGCGACCCAACATACGACACCGGTCGAGCCCCTTGAACACCTCGTGAGCGAGGAGGACATCCGCCGCGGCGAGCAAGTTGGCGCTCGTCGCAGCAAGGATCCGGGCCTCCTGCGCTTCTTTGCCATCTTGAATGGCGGGTTGATCCTTACCGCCCTGGCCATCGTGTTGTTCAAGACGCCAAACCACTTTGCGTTCGGCGGCACCTCCGGCGTGTCGGTCATCCTTTCGACGCTGTTCCCCACGTTGCCGGTTGGCGCCTTCATGTGGATCATCAACATCGTGCTGGTGGTGCTGGGATTCATCTTCTTGGAGCGCAAGGCGATCCTGTGGAGCGTGTTCGCATCGTTCGCGCTTTCGGGTTACGTGTCCCTGTTCGAGATGCTGTTCCCCGGGGCGTCGACGGCGTCCATCACGGGGGATATGTGGCTCGACCTGTGCTTTGCCGTGATCTTGCCCGCGATAGGCAGCGCCATGGTGTTCGACATCGGCGCTTCGACGGGTGGCACCGACATCCTCGCCATGATCCTCAGACGCCACAGCACGCTCGAGATCGGGCGTGCGCTGTTGCTGGTGGATATCGGCATCGTGTGCATTGCGGCGGTGCTGTACGGTCCGCGCGTGGGCCTCTACTGCGTGCTCGGCCTGTTCGCCAAGACACTGGTGGTCGATAAGGCCATCGAGAGCATCCATTTGAGGAAGGTCTGCACCATCATCTGCAAGGAGCCTTTGAAGGTCGAGACCTACATCGTCAAGGAACTCAACCGCACGGCCACCATCAGCCGTGGATACGGTGCATTCTCAGGTCAGCTCGTGACGGTGATCATGTGCGTCTTGAGCCGCCGCGAGGCCGTGAAGCTGCGTCGATACGCGCGCGAGGTCGATCCGGGGTGCTTCATCACGATCGTGGACAGCTCCGAGATCGTGGGCAAGGGCTTCAGGGGAGTCAACTAGTCGACGGCGGCCTCGTTCTCGTCCTCGTCATCCAGGCAGAAATCGACGATAGCCTGCTTGAGGCGGTCGATGCCCAGACCGGATTCGCTACTCGTGACGATGAGGCGATCGGCGGGGACGCCGATCTGCTTGCGGATCGACGCGGCCTGCTTGCCCTGCTGCGACTTGGAGAGTTTGTCGGCCTTGGTGAGACAGACGATGAAGTTGAAGCCGTTCTCGCGCAGGAACTCGATCATCTGCAGGTCGAGCTTGCTCGGGTCGTGGCGGATGTCCACAAGGGAGACGACCAGGTTGAAGCTGCGCTCGGAATCGAAGAAGTCGCCGATGAGTCGGGCCCAGCGGTCGCGCTCGGCCTTGCTGCGCTGTGCGAAGCCATAGCCGGGCAGGTCGACGAAGTGCACGCCGTCGGCCTCAAAGAAGTTGACGTTGGCGGTCTTACCTGGGGTGGAGGAGACCTTCACGAGGCCGCGGCGGTTGAACAGCTTGTTCATGATCGAGGACTTGCCCACGTTGGAACGGCCCACGAAGCTCACTTCGGGGCAGGTCGACGGCGGGATCTGCGATGCCTTGCCGTAACTGGCGACGAAATGGACCTTGTTGTAGTTGATGGCCTCTGCCATGGGAAATGCCTCTCTGTGTGATCGGGGGCGGGGCTTGCGGAACGTGCGGATACGGCCGGCGCGTCCGGGAATGTGCGGTGCGCCGTTAGTCGCGCGGCTCAATCCCGAGCTGGACCGCGAGGCGGCGAACGATGGAAAGCACGAGGGAGCTGGCGCTCTTGGCATATTCCTCGAGATCGAACTCGCGGGAGGAAAGGGCGTCATAGCTCTCGTCACAGTTGTCCGAGATGGCGCGCAAGACCAGGCAATCGATGCCGTTCTTGGCCGCGACGTGTGCGATGGCGGCGCCCTCCATCTCCACGCAGTCGCCCTGCGTAGCGGCGATTGCGGCCGCCTTGGCCTCGGCACCGCTCACGAAGCGGTCGCCCGTGGCGATCGTGCCGCGCAGGAAGCGCTGCGGCTCGGAATCGGTGTTGTTGCGACGGAAGAGGGTGGCGTCGGCCTCGGCCCGGGCGGTGGCGGCATCGCCCTCGGAGAGCGCGGCATCGACAAAGCCGTGAGCGCGCAGGGTCTGCTCGGCGAGCTCGACGAGGAAATCGCTGCTGGAGAATTCCTCGAGACCGGGCGCGGATTCGGCGATCAGGGCGGTGTCGGTGTCGAGGTAGCGCAGATGCTCGCCGATCACGACGTCGCCAATGTGCAGGGCAGGGTTGAGACCGCCGGCGATGCCGGAGAAGATGATGGCGTTGGCGCCGTGCGCGCTGATGAGATGCTGCGCCGCGGCCGCGGCGTTGACGGTGCCCATACCGGCCGTGGTGGCAACGATCTCGAAGCCGTGGTATTCGCCGCCCACGATGCGCAGGCCGGCCTCGTCGGCGACGGTGCCCTTCTCGACGGCGGCGTAAATCTGGCGCACTTCCTTCTCGAGCGCTCCGATGATGGCGATGACAGGTGCCATGGGTCTCCAATCTTCAAATTCAATCGCGACCTATTCTACCAGCACAGAGTCTCTTGGTTCTCAATTGGGGACAGGTACAAATTGAGACCATTCTCGATTGTGGGCGGCGTGTCCGACCGGTGAAAAACGTCTCAATTTGTACCTGTCCCCAATTGAGACCCCCCATTGGGGCTCTGTGCAGATATGGCCCCAATTCGATAGACGTTCCGTGATGATTCACACTGCGTGCAATAATGCACGTCGAGTGAAATATCCCATATGGAAAGGACTCGATGTCCAGATGGAGGCCATGCGTCCCCTGAAGTCAGATCGCCGCATCCTGCGCTCGCAGCGCGCTTTGCGCGAGGCTCTTGTGGCGGAGCTCAACTCGGGCGTGGATATTGCCCGCGTGAGCGTGGCCGCGCTCACCGGGCGCGCGGGCCTCACGCGCCGCACGTTCTACTCGCATTACAAGGACATCCCCGATTTCATCGAGCAGGTCGAAGATGCACTGCTTGCCGAAGTCCGCGTGCTCGTCCGCGCCATCGCAGAGGCGACGTTGCCCGATCTGTACAAGAACATCGAGCGTCTCGAGCCGGCGCCCGGCTCGGTCGAGTTGCTCACGTACATCTCCGAGAACCGCGACCTCATCGGCGCCCTCATTGGGCCCGGCGGCGACCAGGCCTTCATCAAGAAGGTCATCGACATGTCGTGCTCTGAGGTGTCCGACCGCATGCAGACGGGAATCCTTCCCGCCGCCGTGGGTACGTTCTTCGACTACTACCTCGCTTCGGTTGTTTCTGCCGAGGTCGGCGTGGTCCAGCTGTGGTTCGAGCGCGATCTGGCGGAGAGCCCCGAGACCATGGCGCGCATCATGACGGTGATCGCTTTCGTGCGTCCGGGCGACCTGTACGGCATGCCCATCGACGTCAAGGTCCCCGCCTACGGTGCCAAGCTCATGGGACTGAATATTGACATTCCAGCTATAGACTTCAACGACATCACCTCAGGTTCCACAGGGAGGAACGACTGATGACCGACATGCAGACCAAGGCCGTTGAGAACGCGGTTTGGAACCCCGAGAACGCGCGCGGCGCGCTCCACCTGGGCATCGACGTTGGCTCCACCACCGTCAAGCTCGCGGTCCTGAACGACGAGAACGGAATCGTCTACGCCAAGTACCAGCGCCATCACACCGATGTCCGCGCATGTGCGCGCGACCTGTTCGAGGGCGCGGCGTCGCTGCTGCCTGAGGAGCAGATGACCTGCGCCATCACGGGTTCGGGCGGCCTGTTGCTCTCCCAGTGGCTCGGCCTCGAGTTCGTGCAGGAGGTCATCGCAAGCAAGCGCGCGGTGGAGACCCTGATCCCGCAGACCGATGTCGCCATCGAGCTTGGCGGCGAGGACGCCAAGATCATCTACTTCGACTCGGGCATCGAGCAGCGCATGAACGGCACGTGCGCCGGCGGCACCGGCGCGTTCATCGACCAGATGGCTACCTTGCTGCACACGGATGCCGCGGGGCTGAACGAGCTCGCAAAGCGCGCCGAGAACATTTATCCCATCGCCAGCCGCTGTGGCGTGTTCGCCAAGACCGACGTCCAGCCGCTGCTGAACGAGGGCGCCCGTCCCGAGGACGTGGCCGCCTCCATCTTCCAAGCCGTGGTGACCCAGACCATCTCGGGCCTGGCATGCGGTCGCCCCATCCGCGGGCACGTTGCGTTCCTCGGCGGCCCGCTGCAGTACCTCTCCGAGCTGCGCCACCGCTTCTACCTCACGCTCGACCTTGACGACGAGCACATCATCGTGCCCGAGAACGCGCATCTGTTCGTGGCCTCCGGCGCCGCCATGGCGCATGAGTCGAGCAAGCTCGTGCGCCTCGGCGAGCTCGTCCAGGCCATCGACAACCTGGGTGACACACAGGGCGCCGAGGTCGCCCGCCTCGAGCCGCTGTTCGCGACCGAGGCGGACCTGGCCGAGTTCCGCACGCGCCATGCCAAGGAGGTCGTGCCCCGCGGCGAGCTCGAGGGTTACACGGGTCGCGTGTTCATCGGCTTGGACGCCGGTTCCACCACAATGAAGGCGGCCATGGTGGGAGAGGACGGCCAGCTCCTCCACACCTGGTACGGCAACAACAACGGCGACATCCTGGGCACGGCCAAGACGATCATGGCCGACTTTTACGCGCACATCCCGTCAGGGTGCACGATTGGCCACGTGACCACCACTGGATACGGCGAGGCCCTGCTCATCGAGGCGCTCAAGGCCGATTCCGGCGAGATCGAGACCGTGGCGCACCTGCGCGGCGCCCGCGCATTTTTGCCCGGCGTCGAGTTCATCCTCGACATCGGCGGACAGGACATGAAGTGTCTGCGCGTGCGTGACGGCGTGATCGAGCACATCATGCTGAACGAGGCCTGCTCCAGCGGATGCGGCAGCTTTATCGAGAGCTTCGCGGTGTCCATGGATATGGACGTGCGTGCCTTCGCCGCCGAGGCGATCGCCGCCCGCGGCCCCGTCGACCTGGGCAGCCGCTGCACCGTGTTCATGAACTCCCGCGTGAAGCAGGCGCAAAAGGAAGGCGCCACGGTGGGCGACATCGCCGCCGGCCTGTCCTACTCCGTCATCAAAAACGCCCTGTTCAAGGTCATCAAGCTGCGCGACCCCAAGGAGATCGGCAGCCAGGTGATCGTTCAGGGCGGCACCTTCATGTCCGACGCCACGCTGCGTGCGTTCGAACTGCTCACCGGCGTGAACGCCGTGCGTCCCGACATCGCCGGCTGCATGGGCGCGTACGGCGCGGCCCTGCTCGCGCGCGACCGCGCCGGCGCCATCGGCACCTCCACCGTGCTCTCGGCCGACGAGATCGCCGGTCTCACGGTGGCTCAGCGTCACGTGCGCTGCGGCCGCTGCTCCAACAACTGCCAGCTCACGGTGAACGACTTTGGCGAAGGGCGCAAATTCATCACCGGCAACCGCTGCGAGAAGGGCGCGGGCCACAAGAAGCGCAAGACCGAGGCGCCCAACTTGTTCGCCGCCAAGAACACGCTGCTGTTCGACCGCGAGTGCCTGAGCCCCGACGAGGCTCCGCGCGGCACGGTGGGCATTCCGCGCGCGCTCAACATGTACGAGAACTATCCGTTCTGGCACGCGTTCTTCACGCGGCTGGGCTTTTCGGTGGTGCTCTCCGACAACTCCAACAAGGCGACCTACGAGAGCGGCATCGAGTCCATGCCGAGCGAGAGCGTGTGCTATCCGGCCAAGCTTTCCCACGGCCATGTGATGAACCTCATTGCCAAGGACCCGGATTTTATTTGGATGCCCTGCGTGCGTTGGGAGCGCAAGGAGGATCCCACGGCGGGCAACTGCTACAACTGCCCCATCGTGATGAGTTATCCCACGGCGCTGGGTCTGAACGTCGACGCCATCACCGAGAATCACGTCGAGTTCATGTACCCGTTCGTGCCCTACCATGACAAGGTCGAGCTCAAGCGCCGTCTGTACGAGCTGCTCGCCGTGGAGCGCGTGGCCGACGCCGAGGCGGGCCGCGGCCGTGTGCGCGGGCCCAAGCTCACCCGCACCGAGATCGACGACGCGGTGAACGCCGCTTACGAGGCCGACGCGCGCTTCCATCAGGATATCCAGACCATGGGCGAGGAGGCCATGCGCTGGATCGAGGACAACGGTGGCCACGGCATCGTGCTGGCAGGTCGTCCGTACCACAACGACCCCGAGATCAACCACGCCCTGCCCGAGCTCATCGCGAGCTTTGGGTTCGCGGTGCTCACCGAGGATTCCGTGGCGCATTTGGTGAAGCCCGAGCGCCCGATCCGCGTGGTGGATCAGTGGATGTTCCACAGCCGCCTGTACGCCGCGGCGCGTTTTGTGACCATGCGCAACGACCTCGACCTCATCCAACTCAACTCGTTCGGCTGCGGCCTGGACGCGCTTACCACCGACCAGGTCCAGGAGATCCTCGAGGCGAGCGGCAAGATCTACACCGTGCTCAAGATCGACGAGGTATCCAACCTGGGCGCCGCGCGCATCCGCATCCGTTCGCTCATGGCCGCCCTGAAGGACCAGGAGGCCGAGCGCGCCGCCGAGGCGGCCGCCGCGGGGGAGGCGTACGAGCAGGGTGCCGCCGCGCCTGTCGCGCCGAGCTCCGACGCTCCGGTGTTTGCCACGCACAAATACGCCCTCGAGCCGCAGCGCGCCGCCGCGAGTGCGGCGTTTCCCAAGGTGCCCTTCACCGAGGAGATGCGCGAGGCGGGCTACACCATCCTGTGCCCGCAGATGGCGCCCATCCACTTCGATCTGATCAAGGAGGTCTTCCGCGCCGGCGGCTACAACCTGGAGCTTCTACCCTCCACCGACCGCGGTGCCGTGGAGGCGGGTCTGCGCTATGTGAATAACGACATCTGCTATCCGTCCATCCTGGTGACAGGCCAGATCATGGAGGCCATCGAGAGCGGTCGCTACGATCTGTCCAAGACCGCTGTGGTGATCACCCAGACTGGCGGTGGCTGCCGCGCCACCAACTATATCGCGCTCATCCGCAAAGCCCTGCGCGACAGCGGGCACCCCGACATCCCGGTGATCAGCCTCTCCGCCGTGAAGCTCGACGAGAACAACCCGGGCTTTAAGCTCACGGTCCCGCTGCTCAAGTCCTGCGTGTACAGCGTGCTGTTCGGCGACCTTATGATGCAGATGCTCTATCGCACGCGTCCCTACGAGGCTGAAGAGGGCGCCGCCAACGAGCTGTTCGAGGACTTCATGGAGCGCGCCCGTCGCCTCGCGCCGACGTTCACGCGCCGCAGCTTCACCAAGCTCTCCCGCGAGGCCATCACGGCGTTTGACACATTGCCGCTCACGGGCGAGGGTTCCAAGCCGCGCGTGGGCGTGGTCGGCGAGATCCTGGTGAAGTTCCATCCCACGGCGAACAACCACGTGGTGGACGTCATCGAGGCGGAGGGCTGCGAGGCCGTGGTGCCGGGCCTGCTCGACTTCTTCCTGTATTCCATGAGCAACGCGCAGGTGCAGAAGGAGGAGCTCGGCAGCTCGGCCGCGGCGCGCGCCAGCATGGACGCCGCGATCGGCCTAGTGGATTGGATGCGCAAGCCCGTGGACGAGATGCTCGAGAAGAGCGATCGCTTCGAGCGCCCCGAGCCCATCTCCGTGATGCAGGACAAGGCGCGCCAGATTCTCTCCCTGTGCAACAACATGGGTGAGGGTTGGTTGCTCACTGCCGAGATGCTCGACCTGATCGACCATGGAGCGCCGAACATCATTTGCACGCAGCCCTTCGCGTGCCTGCCCAACCACGTGGTGGGTAAGGCCGTGATCAAGGAGCTGCGCCGCCTGCATCCCGAGAGCAATATCGTGGCCGTTGACTACGACCCGGGCGCGAGCGAGGTCAACCAGCTCAACCGTATCAAGCTCATGATCAGCGTGGCCAAGGAGAACATGCGCGCGGGCAAGGGTTTTGTGATGGAGCCTATCGCCACGATCCGCCGCGACTCGGTGACGAGCCGCATGAAGCCGCACCATCTCACGAGCGATGCCGAGGTGGAGCGCGTGGCGCACCGTCTGAGCCGCGGTCTGCACTGGAAGCACGCGAGCAGGAACGACGGCGAGTAGGGGAGCCGTGCCACCTCAATTTAGGGACAGTCCCTAAATTGAGGCGGAAGCCGATGGTTGAGACATGCTTAAACATGGCCCCTCCTCCGTTGCATGTGGCGCGCGCACACGGTTGGCGCTACGACCGTCACTGTCCGCCCCCCCGAAGGGGGCCGCAAGGGGAGGGGCTTCCGATGCTCGAACCATATCGCCCGTCGCCTCGCATCCACGTTCCCGCGCGGTGCCTCCACGTCGGTGCCGATCGCATGACCCGCGCGGCTGCGGTATTCAAAGCCGGCCGTGCAACTTTCGCCAAAATCATATTTCGCCTATCTATTCCGATGGCACCAAGCAATCGTAAAAGCGGTAATCGGTGTGATTGGCACCCATGACCTTGGATCCGAGGGGCCTCTGAAGAGCGGCGGGGAGGCCCAGCGTATCCAGCTCGTTCGCGGCTTCGCGCCATGTGTTGTCATGGAGGGCGCGCACGATGAGGACGCGATCGCGCCAGGTGTACCTGAGCCGGATGGAGTCGACAACGCGCCGCGCGTCCGTATGCGTGTCGGGCACGCCGCAGCCTGCCTCCGTGCGATAGAGGTGGTGCTCCATGATGAAATCCTGCAGGCTCTCCGAGATGCAATTGTTGCCGCGGTAGAAGACGTAGCGAAACATCCAGAGCGGGAAGACGCACCACGCAAATGCCAGGAGGGCGAACGTTGAGGTGAGCGACAGAGCGCCGGGCAGTTTGGAGAGGGCGAAGGGCAGGACGAGAAACAGGAAGGCGCCCGCGGTGAGGGCAGGGCGGAGCAGCGAGATGCCTCCGCGATAGATGGCGGTAACGGTGACCCCTTCCCGTAGAGCGAGGATCTCTTGGCGAAACAGGGGGCGGCGCACAGGGGCGAACAAGGGTGAGCGACCAAGGTCAAATGCAATGCCGAAGATTTCTTGATGCAGGCGATCGCAGGCTTTCGCGATTTTTCGGTACGTGTCTGCCCAATCCTCAACACGCTCTGTCCAATCGGGGCACATGCGGCGCAAAACGGCGATGATTATCGCAGTCCGGATCTCTCTCACTTCGTTCTCCTGTCTTTTGGTATGCGGTTCGTAAACGTTGTGATGCGGTTGTCCAAAAGCCGCAATACGGACGCCCGAAAGAAGAATGCCCCCGACCTGCAGGAGGTCGGGGGCAAGTCGGGCGCTCGTGTGGGCTGTTTGGCTATGGCTGTTTAGAGGGCTTCGCATTATCCTCTGTTCGGAATGAGTTCTTGTATGCGTTTCCAGAGCTGCCCGCGAATTCCAGGTACGCTCAACACTTTGAGCAGTTTTCCTTGCGGCGTGTCAGCCTCGTCGAGGTTCGCGCCGATTGTTTCTAGGAACTTTTGGTCGTCAAGGATGTTGTTTCCGAAGCAGAGTAGCACGGCAAGGTACATGCTCGAGTCCCCCCAAAAGGCAACGTTGAATTTTATCTCAGGATCATCGGGCTTTAGTCCTTTCCTGTAACCGGAGAAGCCCCAGACCTTGCAAATCAAGTTGCTTACGGCGTGATCCAAGCAACTGCAGTATTCCCAACCCTTGTTCTCGCTGCCCTTAAAATCAAACGGTTCTGGTCGGCTTTCTGCTAGTTTCTCCCGTTTCTTCTCCAGCTTTGCCAGGTCGCTCCGTTCGGCCTTATCAATGTCTTTCGTATTCCAGTCAATGCCATCGCACTTGTGCCCGTACCATACGGGCTTATTTGGCCTGTCGAGATAGGCATAATCCTTCAATATGCTGCACCCTTGGGACTTTTGGAGATGCAGGTCGTCTAACAGGGTGCTTTGCACAAGCTGAGTGCGCATCAAAATAAGGAGCTCCCGTACCAACTCATCTCGTTCGGACATGCTTCGCTCAAGCTCCTCGACCTTATTGTCGAGCTCGCCCGTTATTCTCTCCCACTCGCTTGTAAACTCTTCGGGGTTGTCTGCATGGGGTCGGATCTGCTCGAAGATCGCTTCGAGAAATTTTTTACAGGTAAGGACAGAGTTGTCGCTCATTTGTCGTCCTTCTTTCTTTCAGTTCATGTGGCTATCCCATGTATGCGGCGGGTAGGTCTGATGCCCGTAAGAATCAGCATGCTCCCGACCACTCGCAGTCTACTTCCTCGGGTGTAACGGCGCGCATCTCGTGCGTCTCATCGTCGGTGAGCAGGATGCTTCCGTCTCCGAGCGGGCGGAACTCGAAATCGGTCGAGAACGTGTCGCAGGCAATGAAGCGCTCGTCGCGGAAACCCTGCTCCTCCAGCTCGCGGGCGGAATAGACGGGCGTATGGCCGACGATCTGGTTGAGGTACGGCATCCCGAGGACCGTGAGTTCGCTGGTCGATGCCCATAGCGGCCCGGGGATGCTGATGCCGCCGCGGCCGGGGCCGCAGAGGTTGAACAGCAGGAGCTCCTCATCGTTGCCGTGCTCGAACATCTCGCTCAGCGCATGGTCGAATGTGGCGTTGAGCTGGGCGGCGAGTGAATCGGCGGAATATGACGGCTTGCCGAACGACTCTGCCTCGACATCGATTTCGAGGACGATGTCCGCGAATTGGCTGGTAAGGCCCGCATGCGTGGCGAGCCATCCGTCGACGGCGGCAGCAATGCGCACGTTCATCTGCGCGAGCATGCGACGGACGGGGACGATGCAGTTCAAATTGGTGCCAGGTCCCTGGCGCTCGATGAGATATTGCACGTCGTGGTTCCCCAGGAGGGCGTCTACCCGTATGCCGCGCTTGCGCGTGCGATCGACCCAATCCACCTGGTATTCCAGGGCTTTTAGCAGCTTCTCAGCATCGGTCTCGTCCCTGTTGGGGCTGTAGTCATCGCAATAATCCCCGAGCAGCACGACCCGCCTTGCGCCGAGGAGCCGGATGGCGCTGTCCGCGATCGGCAAGATCAGATGTTGCTTCTGGTGCATGTCCCCAACAACGATGGTTCTCATGCCTTCTCCTTTCAGGGAGGGGTTAAACAATAGTAAAATCTCCAATATGCCTCTCCCTAATAATAAACAAGTTTTATAAACTCGCTGGTAGATGCCTATGAAAAAACGCTAGCAATAGGGGGTTGAAAAATGTATATAAAGAGCAAAGCAGCTTGGGGTCTTCATATTGGAGAAAGGGGCTTCTCCCTACTGCGGCGGGGGTCAAGATGCGCCCGATTGCAGGGGCGGGTCTGGCCACTACGCGGTTTGCGCTACGACCGTCGCCGTCCGCCCCCGGAGGGGCCGCAAGGGGAGGGGCTTCCGATGCCCGAACCATATCGCCCGTCGCTTCGCATCCATGTTCCCGCGCGGCTTCGGTATTCAAAGCCGCCCGTGCAACTTCCGCCAAAATCTAGTCGATTTGCCATGTCTGGAGGCGAGGGCGTCCGGTATTTTTCCTCCAGGCGCCACGCGATGCCATCGCATGCGTGCCAGCCAGCAGGATCGCGGGTGACGTTTTAAAGTCGGCATAGTCCTCCAGCAAGATGCAGCTTTGCGATTCTTGCAGGTGGTAGTAGCCAGCCAGACCTCTATGCGCAAGTTGAGTGCGGGCCAAGATGATGCTCCATGAGGCGCGAAGGGACTGTTGTGTATGAACGTCAGAAAAAGTTGACGACCTTCGAGCCGGCAAGGGTCATCAATGCGATATGCCGACGCAACGGCTTTGCGCTTCCGGGTTGCAGGAGCGGACTCGGCCGCTACGAGATTGTGAATTCCACGCGGTCGAGTTCGGGGACATCGAGCCGGATGAGCCCCTCGGCAGTTTCTCGCTCTTGCGTGGACAGCTCGCGCTAGGTGACGACGCGCGCGACCAGCTGCTCCTCCGCGCCCTCGTCTTGCGCATGGACCGATGCCTCCATGCCATATGCCGGAAAAATGACTCTGATGCGCTGATAATTTACGGCAAGGGATTCTTGCAGCACTAAGCTCGAGCCAGCAGGTAAATCGAGATGCTCGCGTTCGTGTACTCGTCGAATTCCTCTTCCGGTTCCGTGTCGAAGAGGGCCCAAGCGCGCAGTGTGCCGGTGTCGTCGAGGTCCGTGTCGATGGCGGTGTAATAGTCGCCGGTGAGGAACGCTTGACGGAACTGATCGGGCAGGACGGGGGCGTTGGCGAGCCCCGTGTCCAGAAGCTCGATTCCCTCCGCCTCGACGTCCACGCTGGAAATCGCCTCGTAGAAGCGAGCGAAACACTCTTCGACAAAGGCGAGGTTCTCCTCGGCCGTGCGCGCGATGTCCACGTCGGCGTTGTAGACCACGCTATCGACGGCGCCGCGCTCATCCGTCTCGACGGAGACACTCGCCACGATGTCGCCGTCTTCATCGGTGATGTTCCCGCTCACGCGGTAGCCGCTGTCCTGGCGGTGCTCGAGCGGGTCGTCGGCGAGGGTGTAACTGCACACCGGTTCGAGTGCGGCGTTGAATGCCTGGATGGTGTCTGCGGACACCTCTTGAGAAGCCGAGGACTGCGCGGTGGAGTCGATGAAGCGCGGGACGAAGGAGAGCGTGAGGAGCAGGAGCGGCAGGCCGATCACCAGGAGGCGCGTGCGGCCGAGTCCGGGGAGCTCCATGCCGTGGGCGTGTGCAACTGCGGCCGCGGCCCTGCTCATGCGCCGCATGGTGTCGAAAAAGCCGTATGTGGACATGGCAGCGCCGGCGATTTCCAACCCTGCGCTCAGGGCATCGAGGTCGTCGTTGTCCAGGGTGTCGACCAAGCGCCCCGCGGCTGCCACGCCGATGCCGCCCGCGACGGCCGGGTTCGTCCCGATGTTCGCGTTACCGCCGATGGCCTCACGCTCGAGCTCCTGCCAGTGGGCGCTGCCAAGCCCGCGCCTGGCGACCACCCCGCAGGCGATGCACACCGCGCCCTCGGCGATCATGAAGGCGGCCATGGCGATCAGCTGCAGGCCTCCAAAGCCTTTGGAGCCCAGTCCGATGTTGTCGATCATCACGAGCAAGATTGCGAGTCCGCCCGTGAGGAACAAGGCGACCAGGGAATACCAGGCTGCCTTGGGGAGCAGGTAATAGCGCTTCACCAGTTTTGCATCGCGTGCGCTGAGCATGGGCCCTCCCGGGTTCGACGCTGCATTTTCATCTCCGGGCCGCGCCGACGCCGCACCCCTCTTTTTGGGAGGGTCCGCCGCCGGTGCACCTCGGTTCTCCTGAGTATGGCGCAGGAGGGGATGGCGCATGATGAGGCGACGGCCTCAATCCGCGAATGGAGTGATAATGCCGCTGCCCGTTGTGGTTACCCACTACCTCCTATAAAACAGCTCGTGCGCCCGCTCCTTGAGGTTCGTCGCGCGGATGATTCCCTCATATGCTTTCAGCTTGATTTCTGGGAACGCATTGAAGAAACGCAGCTCACGGCGGGTGAGGACGGTCTTCAGCTTTTCGGGGGTGGGAATCTCGGCGCGCTGGGCAATGCTGCGTGCATGGCGCACAACCAGCCTAAGGCTCTGCCTGCCCTCGGCTATGAACGAGGGCATCTCCACCTTGCCACGCACGGCCTCGAAGGCGCTATCCGACATCTCGGCGAGCCATGAATTGAGCTCCCCGCTTCGGGCCTTGATCTCCGCTGCAGAATCCAACGCCGCGTCGGGCACCCTGTCGAGCAGGGAGTCGGAAGCATCTTTGAGCGAGTCGTTGACTTTGTCGGCGAGCTCGATTCTGAGCAGCTCGAGCTTTTGCGAGAGCTGGCGCCAGCTGACCAGCGTGAATACGGTATCGATGACCAGGAGCGCTGCGCATGCAAAGGCTGCCGCTGTTAAGATGGTTGGCGGTATGAGCTCCAATGCGTTCAGCAGGGCGGGCTCGGCGACGCGGCAAATGAGCACCGCCCCCGCTCCAAAGAGCGCGGCGCCATATAGGCAGACCCTGCCATTGATGTTGAAGGGGAACTTGGAGTAATCCCAAAATCGCGCTCCGGTGATCTGTTCGAGTGCCGCTCCCACGCCGTATTCGATGGCGCTGCATACGAGCGCGGCGGCCGCGAACTGAACGGCGACGTTTGGAATGTCGCGCAGCAAGAACCAGCATGCGAGCGATCCCACGCCGTAGATGGGACAGCATGGTCCAAGCAGGAATCCGCTGTTGGCAAAGTGGCCGTAATTCGCAAGGGCACAGAAGGTGGATTCGTAGAGCCAGCCAATGAATGAGAAGACGATGAACGACAAAAGCAGCGCCGATAGGGGAGCGCCCGTCGAGTTCAGTTCAGAGATAATCCCGCTCAAGCCCGTCATCATTGCGATACCTCCTTGCGGCCTGTGGAGCGCTTGGGTAGCCGCCCCGCGATGGTCTCATGGAGCGCACAGGCCTTGTCGGCCAGGCACACCAGCCATGCTTCGCGGCAGGTGGGAGGGATGGGAACCAGCGGGAACATGTGACGGGAGATGATGTTGCGCTCGCGCGGGGTGAGGTCTTCGAAGTCCTCTTCCGCGCGGGCGAGCGCGACGAATGGGTGCGTGAACCCATGTAGGCGATGCGATGGGTCGGGGTCGTGCCAGTCGTAGAGGAAGTAGTCGTGAAGGAGCGCACCGCGGATGAGCGAAGCGCGATCGATGCGGATTCCCAGGCGCTCGAGTCGCCCGGCCATGGCGAGGCTGGCGTGCGCAACGGAGATCACGTGTGCATGCACGCTCATGGTGCCGTGCTGGATAAAGCTTCGCGTGAGGCCGAACCTGCCCTGCGTTTCCAAGACATGGGCGATATGGGCAATCTCGTCGATGGGACTGGTTGCGCAACGCATGGGGCAGGCTTCCGCGCAGGCCTTTTGCGATTCGCACATCGTGCGATCCTCAAGCACATTTGTCATCGACTGGCTCCTCACGGGTGTCCCTTGGGCGCAAACCGACACGGTTGCCCGGCGTTAAAACACAACGTTACCATTCGGGTTTTGTCAATAAGGATAGAGAAAAAAGTAAATTATTTTTATGAGGTTAC
>ERZ773183.665-NODE-665-length-37255-cov-3.700914_pt1 | contig 37255 bp, 63 predicted proteins | sample MGYA00580532_ERZ773183 | MGnify/ENA primary metagenome ERZ773183 (study PRJEB29015, sample SAMEA2737791) | human gut metagenome | biome: human gut; feature: human-associated habitat; material: faeces | place: China | collected 2012 ...
CATTGAGGCAGACAAGCGCCTGAAAGCCCTCTATATAACAGTGCTTCAGGAAATGACAGTAGCCTATTGTGTGGAGGATGAATCATGCGAGTGATACAAGCAGTATCCTTCCTGGCTCTGATACTGGGTGCTGGAGGGATCGAGAATCAGAAAGGAGATTATCAGCCGATAGCCATAGGAATGACGATTATTGCGCTGGTGATAACGCTGATTACATCCAGAAAGGAATGTGTATGGACGAGACATTATCAGAACTGAAATCTATGAGAGAATACTTCCTCTCCGCCATTGAAAACAGCAAAAAAATGATAGAACTGAGACAGAAAACTGTTGATGCGCTTAATATGGCGATAGCGGAAATAGAAAAAGAACAGGTTCATGGAGGTGAGAACGATGTATCTGCAGTTTGAAGAGTCCGGTCTCATAGTCGGCACTCCGGAATGGGAAGAACGGGAGCAAGAAAAACGCTCCGGCCTGCGGGAACAGGACACGGAGCAATAGGCAATAATCTCAAATGCATTATAGCACGAAAGGAAAAGCAAATGCAATTTATATTTTGCAATGATAATACCTGCACTTATAACCAGAACGGTGTCTGCCGGAACTCAGAGTTACATATTGGTACGGAGCAAACTGGTGTGGAGAAGGGAAGAGTAAAAATTTACAGTGTTTGCCGGGATTATACGGAGAAAGGAAAGAAAAATGCCGGAACATATTGAAAATCGGATGATTACTGAATCTGAATGGCCTAGACAAGAACGAGAACATTTTACTTGTGCCCGTTGCGGGGCACCGATTTATCGGGAAGATGTAGAAAACTATGCGGACGACTGCTATGAAATCGACGGTGAGTACTATTGTAATGATTGTATAGCGGATGCCGCCAGGGATATCTTCCGGGTAGCTATATAGGAGGGACACGATGTTAAAAAGTTACAAGGAAATGCGGAAGATAGATGTGAAGCCTTATTGTGAAGAACGGGAAGGCATGACATATCTTAACTGGGCGAAGTGCATTGATTTGCTGCATGAAAATGGGGCAGAGATAGTTTACTGGATACCAATACCAGACTCCAAAACAGGCAGTAGTCTAAGAATGTCCGATGTAGTTTTCACCGACAGTAAGGGAAATACAAATCGGTGCTATGAAACCCGTATCCTGGTGGTAATAGATAATAAAGAATACGAGATGCAGTCCCCGGTTATGAATGGAGCCAATCCAGTTAAGGATAATTCTATGAGCCAGCAAAGGGTTTGGAATAGTATGTGCAGGTCATTCGTTAAATGCGTTGCGATACATACCGGATTAGGGTTTGACCTCTGGCTCAAAGAAGAGATGCAACCCTTCAGTAACCGGATGCCCCAGGAGGAGGAACGCCCTACGCCCGCCCAGATTAAAGTCCTGAAAGATAAATGCAAAAAATACAAGATTAATGTTGAGTACTGGATATCCAGTAATGGAAAGAAGTGGGAAACGCTTACGGCCAGTGATGTTGGTAAGATGCTTTCCGTAATAGCAGAGAAGTATGGTGATGGAGATGCACAAGACAGTTACGATTAAGAAATATCGTGAAAGTGGTGAGGATACCGACCTGATAATAACAATACCTGGAATACATCTGGGAGATATATTGTGTAAAAAAGGGATCAGTACTGCTGAACTTAGGCTGGATGACGGCAGGCATATATCCGCAGAGCAACGCAAGAAAGCCTATGCAACAATTAGTGATATTGCTGATTATACCGGTTATCTTCCGGAAGAACAAAAAGAATGGCTGAAGTATCTTCATATTATCAGAACTGGATGTGCTTACTTTAGCCTTTCTGACTGCACAATGGATACTGCCAGGGAATTCATAAATACCATACTTGAATATGCAATAGAAGAAGGAATTCCACTTTCCGAGGATGCCATTAATAGGACAGATGATATCAACAGATATTTATACTTCTGCATAAAGAATAAAAAGTGTGCAGTTTGTGGGAGACCTGGTGAGATTCATCATGAGGACACAATCGGAATGGGAAATGACAGAAAAAAGGTGGATGACTCAAATCATAAGAAGATATGTCTTTGCAGAATACATCATACAATTGCGCATCAAAAAGGTGTTGCCGAATTCAGAAAGGCTTATAAAGTTTATGGAATTGTAGTCCATGAGTAAGGTGTAACGCCGGAAGGCTTACATATATTTGCGAGTGCAGGGACGATATATCACGGGCCAAGTCCTCCTATCTGAAATGGCCGGGCGGCCTGACGAGCCGCCCACGTCCCGCCGCAGGAAGGAGCAGTATGAAGATACAATTATTTGATGGTTATTTTATAGAACCGGATCCTCTTAATCTGGCATTAAAGCAGAGTTATACCGGACAGAGTAAAGACGGCAGTGAGCGGGAAGGTGAAAGGATTATTGGATATTGGGGCCGTGGAAACCTTCCGGGACTTATCAAACGCTTTTCCAGCCTTATAGAGACACCGGAAGATGATGCCAGGATAATTTCCATGAAGGAGTATGCAGACAGGGTTGAACAAAGCCATAAAAAGCTTGAGGACTGGTTAAAGGAGAACTATGCGAGAATACAAACTGATATTGAAAGGGACTCTTCCGGGTCTGAATGATTACCTGCGTGCTGAACGTTCATTTACACGCCGGGGAGGCAAGGGGCATAGCTGCGGCAATGATATGAAACAGGAATGTCAGATGCTTATATCCAATTCTATCCGGCTGCAACTTAAGCGGCTGCGGATACATAATCCGGTATTCATTCGGTATAGTTTTTACGAACCGAATCGGAAACGTGACCTTGACAATATCGCAGGTGTGGCCCATAAATTTGTCCAGGACAGCCTGGTAAAGTGCGGAGTGTTGGAAAATGACGGGTGGGACAATATTATAGGCTTTTCGGATCAGTTCTTCCTGGACCGTCGAAACCCACGGATTGAAATTATAATTCAGGAAGAAGGTGGAGCGGATGAACATACTTGATTGCATCCCAATAGGCCATAAAAACGCCATAGACAGGGATACATTAAATCGCCTGATGCGTATGGGCGACAGGCAAGTACGGCGGCTTATTAAGGTAAGTGCAGAATTGCCCTACTTCCGGTACGGGGAGTATATGGGACACGAGGAATTCTTAATTTCCATGCAGGCAAAATTCCAGGCAAATAAGGATCGTGACTTGCTCCTTAAGTTTGCAGGAACCGTGGAAGCGGGAACCGTTACCCAGTACGGGGATAATGGAGTAACGCAGAAAGCACTTGTTAAAAATGGCGTAGCATCTAAAACAGACGCTATTGTCCCTAACCCGGTAAATCTGATTCCATATCGTACATTTTTAGAGGTGGAACAGCCGGAAAGTGCCTTCATTTTCCGCATGCGGGAGAGCGATCGTGGCGGCGTAAGCTGTGCAATTTTCGAAGCTGATGGCGGAGCCTGGAAGTATGAAGCCATGCACAACATTGCTGCATATATCCGGGAAGAACTTGAAGAAATGAAAGAGCGGTTTACAGTAATCTGTTAATACAGCATGGGGCCGTCCGCTTCCCTGCGGGCGGCCAATACGGAAATTAAGCAGGTGGTGAGTTGAATTATATTATAGAGATTAATCGTTTCTGGGATTGGGCCACGTTAAATCCGTTACCTACAGGACAGATTGCGTTGTATATGGCACTTTTGCATATAAACAATAAGAGTAACTGGGTAGAGTGGTTTCAAGCGCCCAATCAAGTGTTGTCGATACTGACGGGACTTTCAAGGTCAGGAATATTGACAGCGAGAAATGGATTAAAGCAAGCCGGATTAATAGATGTGCGCGAAAGAGGAACTAAAACAACACTGTATTGCGTTATAGCAAATAGTAAGCAAGTTAGTACGCAAGATAGCAAGCAAGACAGTGTGCAAGATAGTAAGCAAACTGAAAAGCAAAGTGACGCGCAAGCCTTATATATAAATAATAATAGTCTTATAAAAGATAAAAACATAAACATAAACAATAATCCCCCTATATCCCCCCTGGAAAAAGTTGAGCAGTTTTTTTCTGCTTACCCTAAGTCCGTAAATTTTGCCGCAAGAAAAAACGCGGAGGATGCATATTTACAAACGGTCAGGTCTGGAATACCGGAAGATGATATTGTAAAGGCCGCGGAAAATTATGCAGACGCATGTAAGATAAATAATACTCATACAAAATTTATCATGCATCCAAAAAACTTTTTGAAAGAAACTTTTTTAGAATACCTTCCGGGGCAGTATGTACAGCCTGAACCAGTTAAAAAAGAGTCAAAAAGCAAAATTGATCAGTACAATCAGTTCATGCATAGAGACTACAATGCGGAGGAAATGGAGGCATTGGAGAGGGACCTTCTGAAAGGGGAATAGAATGGCGGAAAGAAAACTTTATGACATTTACGACGGTGACAATTATATAGGCCGGTATGATGTGCACGGTATCGCTGAAATTACAGGTGCCAGTATTAAGTATGTGTATCAGGCTAGCGGCGGTGCGTTGCTATACAAAAGGCGGTATACCATACAGGATGCAGGTTGCGAGTCTGTTCGCATCTTGCACAAGGAGCCTATAAAAAACTTTCCTGCCGAATGGGCCAGAGTGACCGAGGAAGTACGGGAAGTGATAAGCACCGAGAAACGGATCCGGGAGGTATGGGACGATACAGTCCGTCCCTTCCACCGGAAAAATAACAGTATCTGGCGCTTTTAGAACCTCATACGACAAATGTATGGGAGCGTGCGGAGAATGGGAAGTAAATGTCTTTCATGGCGGCGTATAAGCCGCAGAAAGCAGGACAGATGGAACTTATAGATAAACAAGCTGTGCTTGATATTATAAACAGTTATGGCGGGGCAGATGCAACAGAGCCGGAGGACAAACGGTCGGACGATTTAGTCCGGGCAATATATGCGGATGTAGATAGTATTTCTTCCTGGATGCAAGCAGCGGAAGTGACGAATGCCGATTATATTCGTTCGTTGCCCGATGATGAACTTGAAGCAATATTAAAAAGGGCCGTGTTCTGCGGTAGCCTTAAGGCATACGATTGCACATCGGAGGAATGCAGAGGCTGTAAACTCCCGTTTTGTTGCGATATTGGAAACTGGTTACATGAGATTCATAAATAATGATTAGAGGTATTTATATGAAAAAAGAATGGATTAGTGTAAAAGAGAAACTTCCGCCGGATAAGGTGGTAGTAGAAACAAAAATATATGATGAAAAAGGAACCAGAAACGAGGGGATGCTTTATCACAATGGCAACCTGTGGTTTCTGCCGGATGGCAGCATGTACGTATATTATGTGCCTACACATTGGCGGTAAATCCTTCATTTGGAGGTGAGGAAAATGACAAATAGAGAAGCATTGATAGAATCTCTAAAAAGTCCAGATGCAGATGAATGTACAGTTAACTACATCGATTGTCCTTATACCGCTGGACACAAATGTGACTATGACGGTGGGGCAGACCATGAACCATGTACATATTGCAAAATGGAATGGTTGGATAAGGAATGGGATGATTAAAAATACCCCTTTAACTGATTAAGCAGATTAAGAAAGGAGCCGGAACCTTCCCGGGAAAAGGCGCGCCGGGTTCCTTTCGAAAAATATGAATAGTTTAATTATTGATTGTTTCGCCGGAGGTGGCGGGGCAAGTGTAGGAATAGAAATGGCACTGGGACGGCAGGTTGATATTGCAGTAAATCATGATCCGCAGGCTATACGAATGCATAAAGTAAATCACCCCAATACAATACATTTGACAGAGGATATCTTTAAAGTTGACCTGCAAAAATACGTTGCCAACCGTCATGTAGCACTGATGTGGGCAAGCCCAGACTGTACCAGTCACAGCAAGGCGAAGGGAGGACAGCCACGGAAAAAGGGGCTGCGGATCCTACCGTGGGCAGTGTACAAGCATGCAAAAAGCATTCTTCCTGATGTAATAATCATGGAAAATGTGGAAGAAATACAGCAGTGGGGGCCGTTGAATGAAGCAGGTTATCCCATAAAAGAAAGAGCAGGAGAAGATTATCGAAAGTTTATAGGGGCAATGCAGTCATTGGGGTATGTATTCGACAGCCGGGAACTTGTGGCGGCTGATTATGGAGCGCCGACAACAAGAAAACGCTGGTATGCAATTTTTCGGAGAGACGCAAGGCCGATTGTGTGGCCCATTCCAGCATATAGCAAGGATGGAAGCACTGGTAAAAAGTGGCTGGAGTGTGGCAGTTACATAGATTGGTCGGATTTGGGAAAGTCAATTTTTGACCGTAAAAAGCCGCTGGCAGATGCGACGATGGCTCGGATTGCAAATGGATACACAAAGTATGTGGTAAATAACCCGCATCCGTACATTGTTCAGAATCAGGAAGCCGTTGCGTTCTTAATCCAATATCACGGTGAGACAAGGACGGGAGATTCCAGGGGACAACTTCTTACCGAGCCGATTAAGACAATAGATACCAGTAACCGGTATGGTTTGGTTACGGCTTTTGTCACTAAATTTTACAAAACCGGGATCGGACAGGGATGCGAAGAACCGCTTCATACAATTACAACTTCTCCCGGGCATTTTGGAATGATATCTGCGTACCTGATAAAGTACTATGGGACAGGATGTGGACAGGACATAAATAAGCCATTGGGAACCATAACCACGAGGGACAGATTTGGTTTGGTAAATGTGGTTACGGAAATAGAAGGAGAAAAATATATCCTGTATGATATTTTTCTTCGGATGTTGAAACCGGAAGAACTGAAATTAATGCAGGGATTCCCGTCAGATTATATCATTGACCGGGATATAGAAGGAAAGCCGTATCCGATTGCGGAGCAGGTGGCCCGTATTGGTAACAGTGTAGTTCCTATTATGGCCCGGGAACTGGTAAGCGCAAATTGTCCTTATCTCCGTATAGGGGAGCGCGTGGGCAATATGAGTATAGATTACAGCGGATCGCAATTGCGGTTTGCCTGATTAAATTGAACTTTAATGGAGGAAATGAAATGGATATATGGATTACACCGCGAACGATTATTTATGAATGTCCAGAGTGTGGCAACGAGGTTGAAATTGGACAAAATTATTGTCAGAATTGTGGGGAACCATTAAACTGGCGGGAAAATGAGGAATCAGCGGAGGAATAAATGAGGATTTGATGGAGGAATGATATGGATAGATTAACGATACCGGATGAGCCGATAGAGGGCGGGATGCGGAGGGCAGTTATTGACGCAAGAGTGGTAAAAGAATCCGCCATGACTATATATTGGCGGCTTAAAGCCTATGAAGATACTGGCATGGAACCAGAGCAAATTTATGAAATGTGTGCAGAAGAGAGGGGAATCCCTAAAAAACCAGTTGTTAACACATATTACTTTTTCTGCCCGAACTGTGGTAGCAGGAGAAGCATAAAACAGAAACACAATTTTTGTCATGATTGTGGGCAGGCGTTGGAATGGTAAATGACAATTTGAACTTAAAGGAGGAACGACATGAGAAGAGACAGGCAGTGGAGGAAAAGGGGGACTTTCATCCCGGAAGAAACCCGTAATATTAAAAAGATAACATGTAAAGTATGTGGAAAGGCGTTTTATCCAAAATCAGAATATTTTGCGAGGGACAGAGTAATTACCGGAGGTCTTTCTGCAGCAATAGGGGGTAATCCCGCAGAGCCGGAGTTATTTGACGCAATGGATTGTCCGGAATGCGGATGCCAAATGGTACTAAAAAAACGGTTACAGACCGTTAAGTGAAGATTAGGGAGAATTCATGAAAGAAAAATATTCAAAAAAAATATTCGAAGCAAATAAACTGGCAATGCAATGTCGGAAAATTAACTTATGGGGAGCAAGTGCAACTACATCTTTGTATGTAACTGCCTATGATGATTTTGCTACAGTCCTTGAAGCTTTGCGAAATGTGATTTATCAAGCAGAGCAGATAGAAGGCTGGGAGAAAAGTGTTCAGAAATTTAAAAATGATTTGGATTTCGATAGAGAAGATATTTTGGATTCTATTAAATATCATGAAGGGGAAATGGAGGAATCTCTTGAAAAATTGAGAATATTTGTAGAAGAACGGAATAAAGAAGGCTGGGACATAAAACGTTAAATGAGGATTTAAATGGAGAAAATGAAAATGGAAGATAAATATACATTAGAACAGATAGTTGATGCCATCACACAGGCGGAAGATGAACTTATCTGCGCAATACAATACAGAGATAGGGACGGCGTAGAAGATGTTATGAGAGATTATCTTAAATGAAAAATTAGCTGATCTACCGGCTATACGGGGATTATGAGAAAGGGAAAAAAATACTGCCCGGTGGTGGGCACCGGGCAGAGGTTTCACTATCTTACACGGATAGTCTTAGTGGTAGTCTTGGATGAGTGTCCATTACTTACCGTTGTACGTACACGGACATTTCCATTACTGGTAGTCCGAGCCGTAGAGTTGACACGAATACGAATTGTGCGTCCCATAAGTGATCCCCCTTTCTCATAATAGTCTTTCACTCCCCATAGGAATTGTGTTAGAACAATTGTTCCCTACAAGATGTAGTATATCATTTTGGAAAAGAGGTGTCAAATATGAATTTGGGTGAAATGATGAAAGAAGAAAGACAGCGGCAGGGTATTTCCCAGCAAACATTGGCCGATGCTGCTGGTGTAACAAAGAGAGCGATAGTTTATTGGGAAAGAGGAACAAGGAAGATGAATGTGGAAAGCGCTGATAAAGTATTCAAAGCTCTTCATATTTCAGTAACAATTGGTGAACGGTAGTTCGCTAAGTGAGAAATTAAGCCGGTATGACGGGAAGGAAGAACACCGAATGAAAGAAAAATCCAAGATATTAGAGTGTGCCTTAGAGGGAATACAACTTTCAGAAGATGAAGTTAGGTTGGTGGAATGGATTACGGGATGGGACATGTGGACAGTAAAACAGTTTATGCAGATTATAAAAAAATGTCGCATGCCTGCATATGACGATTTGAAGGAGGAATGAAAGTGGAAAGATTAACAATATCGGATAAGCCCATAGAGGGCGGCATAAGACGGGCTGTGGTTGATGCGAGAGCGGTAAAAGAGCAGGCTCTTACTCTTTATTGGGCGCTTAAAAAATATGAGGATACTGGTCTGACGCCGGAAGAGATTATGGACGGTCTGATGCTTACGGGGTGGATTCTGGTGGAGGAACGATTGCCGGATGAGCCGGGAAACTACTGGGTTACAATGCGGCATTTAGACGGCAGCGTAACCACAGAAAAAATGTTTTGGCGTCCTGATTGGCCCCATGAGGCTGCATGGAACGAAGTAGTTGTTGCGTGGCAGCCATATTATTGCCCGGAACCATACCAAAAGGAAGAAGAAGGATGAAGAGATACATAATAATATTCCTGGCGGCGGTTGCACTCATTAGCGGGTGCAGCCAGACTCCAGAGCCGGATCCTTTCCGGGATAGCATTTACTGGATTAACTGAATAAGAAAAGAGTCCTGTCCCAGGGTTGCCTCCCTTTGCGGAACAGAACTCATGTTCGATTACATTTTTAGATTACCACCTTATGCGCGTGAGGTCAAGAGTAATTTCCAGTTAATGGAAGAAAAATTGAACACGAAAAAAGCGGCAGACCACCCGCCAAGATGCTTCTACCGCTACGCTATTGCTTAAAGGTATTATAGCATTACTGCGCCCTTTAAGCAACTTAAAGGAGGCAAAATCTATGAAGGAACAACTTATTAATGATGTACTGCTGAGAATGCAAGAGGTTATAAACAGGGAACAGCTCCGCGTTCTGGAGCAAGTGTTACTGGCAGTAATGTATACCGTTGATGTAGTCCGTATGGAGACAGCTTTGTCAACGGAGCTGGATGATAACCAGTACATGCTGGATACTATCCGCTTGAACATGCAGAAGCGTGACTTAAGCAGCAAGACCATAGAGCAGTATATGAGGGCAGCCCGAATGTTTCTGGATGTAGTCCACAAAAACCTGCGTAATGTAGAGCCAACGGACATAGAGTATTACCTTAATGAGTTTTCCAGGGGCAAACTTAAAAGTAACAGTCCCCAGAGTATCAATAATGAGCGGCAGTTCCTCTCTTCTGTATTCACATGGTTGAGACGCTGTAATTTTATCAATCAGAATCCGGTTGAAAATGTTGCCAAAAAGAAGGTACCAAGAAAGCCGATAGACTTTCTCCAAGGGATTGAGGTAGAAGAGTTGCGGACCGCCTGCGATCAAGACACGGTAAAGGGAAAGCGGGAACGGGCTGTGCTGGAGTTCCTGTTGTCCACCGGCGCGAGGGTAGGAGAGGTTCCGGAAGTAAAAATAACTGACATAGATTTTGTCTCCGGCTCCCTGCTGATATATGGACATAAAGACCGGGAGTATAGGGAGGTATATTTAAATGATGCCGCACGGGTGCACATAAAGCGATATCTGGACGGCCGCCAGGATGATAGTCCATATCTGTTCGTAAGCCTTAAATCTCCTCACATGCCAATCCATGAGAGCGCATACCGTGATTTGCTGCAGGACATTAAGGCCAAGGCAGAGTTGCGGCGCCGGGTATATCCACACTTGATGCGTAAGACAATGGCTTCCAGCCTGCGGCAACACGGCGCGAACCTGGAGGACATTGCGGACATTCTGGGCCATGCCAATATTAAAGTAACAAAGGACTATTACGCAGCCCAGGCACCGGGCCAGCTGCGGTACGTCCATAAATCATGTATAGCCTAACGAAGGAGGATACACAGATATGTTTAAAAATAGTGAAGGCTATCCCGATAACACCCCGGGTGAAGCCATAGAACGGGCGGACAGGCCGCCACATGCAGTAAAGCAGGTAATCTATATTTTGCACCTCATTACCAGTTTGGCCGGTATGGAGATTGTAGGGAGGGTTACTCTTAGAGACAAAGAGACGGGGAGGACATGGAATTGACAGAGGAACAGATGAAAGAAAATGAAGAAAAAAAATGGTATCTTAAAAGTTATGAACGGGCTATACGGCAGATGAAACGGAGTGAGGAACGGATCCACGAAATGCGAATGAATCGGATATGCCCTTCTGTTATTGCTGATGGGATGCCACATGCTTCTGGTGGTGCTGACCTATCTAAATACGCTGCACTCCTTGATGAAGAGGAGCGGAAATATAACAAAGCTCGTTATTTACGAATAAAGCGATGCCAGGAGATATCCGATAGAATAGAGCGTATGGAAGATGAAGATGAAAAGGATGTGCTGATGTATCGGTATATTAAATTGATGAAATGGGAGGAAATCTGCGAGAAAATGGATTTTAGCTGGAACGGTATACATAAAGTGCATGGTAGAGCATTAAAGCATTTCATTATATAAGAGTTGATGGAAGTGTACACTAAACATGTGCTATAGTGTAAACAGGTCGAATGGCACAAACCATTTAGTCCTCCCATAATAACATCCCCATATACATTTTTTAGAGAAACATCCTGGTAATTCAGGGTGTTTCTTTTATCGAATTGACAAGAAAAATGTGGGTTTGTATAATTAAGGGATTATCTGATAAAAATGAGGAGGATTACATAATGGGAGCATTTCAAGAATGGTTACTACAGAATCCAATTGCTGATTGGGTATGGGAAATCTTTAAGGGACTTTCACCTTTTATTATTGCGCTTATTACTATTGGCATAAATAATAAAAGAGCAAGAGAAAATGATAAAAAGAAACTGAAACTGGAGTTAAAAAGAGAATCTCTTAAAGAAGTACAGGAAAAATTCTTTGAATTATACGAGACAGTATATAATTTACAGGAGTTACTAAATGAAATATTAATGAAAAATGATTTTGCTGAACGCAAGGAAATGCACAGTGAATTCTTTGAAATGAAATTGAAGATGATGAACAGGGTAATATTTTTACATGAGTTTGAATCATGTATATGCAATACAATGGAAGTTGATATGGACCTTAAAGCTTTAAGGCATATAGTAGCAGAATATAATAAGAATCTTACATCTGTTTTCAATAAGTATGTTGGATTACCAGAGACGGAGGAATCTTTGAATGAGATTAACTCTATAGTCATTCCTGTGAGAGAAGCTTTAATCGATAGGCAAAAAACTATATCAGAATGCCTTTCATCCATGATGAAATAATAATTTTAAGAGGTAGCCCAGTGCTGCCTCTTTTCTTTTGGAAAACAAACACGATTGAGAGGTGGTGGTGCGTGGCAAGGCCGAGGAGCCCGAACAGGGATAAAGCATTCCAGCTGTGGACTGACAGCGATAAAAAAAGAAAGCTCAAAGATATCGCGGAAGAGTTGGGGGTATCCGAAGAGCAGGTACGGAAATGGAAGAACCAGGATAAATGGGATAAAGTAACGTTACCAAAAACGAAAAGTAACGTTACTAATCATAAAGGCGGACAGCCTGGAAATCAGAATGCTCTGGGGAACAGAGGCGGAGCCGCTCCTCCTGGCAATAAGAACGCCGTAACACACGGAGCATATGAAACAATCTATTTGGATGCCCTTCCGGAGGAGGAAAGGGCTATTTTTAATTCTATTCCTGATAGTGACGAACTGGACGGAGAAATCCGACTGTTGCGCTTGAAGCTTTCCCGGCTGATTGCCCGGAATGACATTACGACGTTTGATATGTTCGGCGGGGCACACACTCGGGAACTGACAGAGGCTGAGCGTGAGAAAGGAATCCTTGAGGTTACAGCAGAAATCAGGAAACTGATAAAAACCAAGAAGCAGATTCAGATTGCCGAACTTAAGGCAAATCTGGATAGCGAAGGGGAAGAAACGGCAGACGATGGATTCCTTGATGCTCTGAACGGCACAGCGGCGGAGGATTGGGCGGATGAAGAAGGTTAATCAGATATTTCATTTCAAGCCGTTCTCCCAGAAGCAGCGTAAGGTTTTAAATTGGTGGTGCGATTCTTCACCGGTCAAGGACTATGACGGCATTATAGCTGACGGAGCAATCCGATCGGGCAAGACTATAAGCATGTCACTGTCATTTGTGCTGTGGGCCATGACGCGATTTAGTGGTCAGAACTTCGGGATGTGTGGCAAAACCATCGGTTCCTTCCGCCGGAACGTATTGTTCTGGTTAAAATTGATGCTACGGAGCCGTGGCTATAAGGTGGCAGACCACCGGGCGGATAACCTGGTAATCGTCACCCGGCATGGCGTTGAGAATTATTTTTATATCTTCGGTGGAAAGGACGAACGTTCGCAAGACCTCATCCAGGGTATCACTCTGGCAGGCCTGTTTTGTGATGAGGTTGCCCTGATGCCGGAATCCTTTGTCAATCAGGCAACAGGAAGATGCTCCGTGGATGGCAGCAAGTACTGGTTTAACTGCAACCCAGACGGACCGTATCACTGGTTTAAAACAAAATGGATAGATAAATCCGTTGGGTATATCGGTAAGGAGAAGGCCAGGAAACTTCAGGAGACCGCAGTCAGGGCAGGCAAAGAAGCCGGTTTAAGGAAACTTCTGTATATCCATTTCACTATGGATGATAACCTGAGCCTATCTGAGGCGATAAAGGCCAGATACCGGAGCAATTACAGCGGCGTGTTCTTTAAGCGCTATATTCTCGGCCTGTGGGCTATGGCGGAGGGTATCATTTATGACATGTTCTCAGAAGAAAGGCATGTCAGGAAGATAACGGATTTCTTTCGTCAGCTCATGGACGGTGGCAGGTATGTATCCTGTGACTATGGTACCCAGAATGCCACAGTATTTTTGCTGTGGAACAAGGGTTACGATAAGAAATGGTACTGCATCCGGGAGTATTATTATTCAGGCCGCGATAAAGGCAGTCAGAAAACAGACAGCGAATACGCGGATGATTTGAAGAAATGGCTGGAAGGAACCAAAATCAGAGCTGTGATTGTGGATCCGGCGGCAGCGTCCTTTATTGCAGAGCTGCGGAAGAGAGGATACACAGTCATTAAAGGTAAAAATGATGTACTTGACGGTATCAGATTGGTGGCCTCGCTGCTCCAAAACGGACAGCTTGTGTTTGCGGATTCCTGCCAGGGGACTATCAAAGAATTTGGTAGTTATATCTGGGATGAAAAAGCAGCGGAGCGCGGGGAGGATAAACCGGTAAAGCAACATGACCACGGAATGGATGCTGTCAGATACTTTGTATTTACAATTCTTGGCACGAACAGAGCCAGGATTAAGAATAAGCAGAAACTGGGACTGCAATGAAAGAAGGTGATACTATGAGACGATTTACGATACCAGCAGAGACGTACGACGAACGTAATCTGAACAAGCGTGATATCCTGCATCTTATACAGAAACATCGTGCTTGTGTGCCGCGCCTGGAGACTCTTGAAAAGTATTATGGAGGGCAACATAAGATATTGTCAGAAAACAGGGCAAATAAGCTTGTGTGCAATCATGCGAAGGATATTTCTGATACAGCCAGCTCTTACTTTATCGGAAACCCGGTATCTTACAAAAGTGACCAGGATATTGTACCGCTGACAGATGAGTTGGAAAGTGCTGGAGCAGATGAGGCAGACGGCGATCTTGGCCTTGATCTTTCTGTATATGGAAGGGCTTATGAGTACATTTATGCTGCCAAAGAGGAAGCAGAATTAAGAATTAAAAATCTGCCTCCGCAGAATACCTTTGTTGTGTGTGACGACACCATAGAAGAAAATGAGCTGTTCGGTGTTTACTACTTTGCAAAGATAGATGATACGGATAAAACCAATATCCGGTATGTTGCTACAGTAGTAACGAAGAATTATAAGTATGTGCTAAACATCCAGGACACGGAGGAGCCGCAGTCTCTTACGGAAATCCCGGAGCTGCATTACCTGGATGAAGTACCAATAATTGAGTATCAGAACAATAAGCTGGAAATAGGTGATTATGAGCTGCAAATACCCCTTATTGACGCTTATAACGCACTTATGTCTGATCGTATCACGGATAAAGAGCAGTTCATAGACGCTATACTTGCAATTTATGGAACACTGCTGGCAGATGTTGATGAGCTAGTGGATGAATCTGTGAAGGGGACCTCAGAGGGGGGAGAGCCGACAGAATCCAACACACAGAAGGCATATAAGAAGTTAAAAAGTGATAAGGTTTTGGAACTGCCGGACGGGACAAAAGCAGAGTACCTTACTCGCACTTTTGATGAACCTGGAGTTGAAGTCCTAAAGAAGGCTATCGAACAGGACATCCATAAGTTTTCTCACATTCCATGTATGACTGACGAAGCTTTTGGCGGGAATGTCAGTGGAGTGGCTATGGAGTTTAAGCTGCTCGGAATGGAAAACATTACCAAAATAAAGACCAGGTATTATAAAAAGGGGTTGCGGAAGCGGCTCCGCATTTTTGCCAATTACCTCAATAAGCGCAGCGGCGTAAACATTGATATAAAGGCAATAAAACCTACATTTTCAAGGGCGCTGCCGAAGAACCTGCTTGAAATCAGCCAGATAGTGGCAAATTTATGGGGAAAAGTTAGCCGGAAAACATTACTTTCCCAGATACCTTTTGTGGATGACCCTGATGAAGAGCTGAAGGCTGTAGAAAAGGAAGAATCAGATGCCTTTGAAAAACAAAAGGAGGCTTTCGGCCTTGGAAGTAATAGTCCACCGGATGAACAGGAGGACGAACCGCCTGAAAAGAAGCGCGGTGATGTAGATGAGTGATTACTGGAGCCGCCGGCAGGCACAACGCATGTTTGAGTATATGTCGGAGGCGGAAGAGGTTGCCGACCAGATAGCAAAGCTCTATCTGAAGTCGTCCCGGTATCTGAGCAATGAACTGGATAAGATATTCAGCCGGTTCAGGAGAAAGCATCATCTGTCAGAGGCGGAGGCACGCCAGCTGCTGAATAAGATGCAGGACAAAGCATCCCTGGATGAACTGAAGCGGGTACTCAGGCAAGAGAAAGACGATGCCATAAAGGCGGAGCTGTTGGCAGAGCTGGAGGCACCAGCATATCAGGCACGGCTGGAACACCTGCAGCAGAGGCAGAACCAGATCGATATGGTGATGCGGGACGTATACGGGCAGGAAAAGGTACGCAATACCAGCTTCTACGTGGATTTGGCCAATGAAAGCTTCTGCAAGTCCATGTTTGACATCCAGCAGCGTGCAGGATACGGATTTGCCTTTTCTGCTATTTCAGCGGAAAAAATAGACCGTGTGATAAACAGCCGATGGTCCGGTATGAATTACTCTGACCGTATATGGCGCAATACCGCCGGCCTGGCACAAACGTTGAAGGAGGAACTACTTCTCAGCCTGATAATTGGACGGACAGACCGTGAAACCGCTGAGATAATTAATAATAAGTTTGCAACTGGCGCGAGTAACGCTCGACGTCTGGTGAGGACAGAAGCTTCCTTCCTTGCAAATGAAATGGAAGCCGAAAGTTATCAGGAATGTGGTATAGAGTATTATATCTATGTTGCCACCCTGGATTTGTGGACCTGCAAAAAGGATTGTGTGCCGCTGGACAATAAACGCTTTAAGGTGTCACTACGGAAGATTGGGATAAATTATCCCCCCATGCATCCCTGGTGTCGGTGTATTACGATAGCGTATATCAGTGCAGAAGATTTGGCCCGGATGAAACGATGGGCCAGGGCCCCAGTGACGGGCAAGACAATGTACGTCCCGGCAGATATGACTTACGAAGAGTGGCATAAGTCATATGTGGAGGGTAACCCGGAGGCTGAGCTCCAAGAGCGGATGGCTAAGAACCGTTCCAAGGATAGGACGCAGCATAAATCATATGAACGGTTACTCGGTAAGGATGTACCGGAAAGACTGGACGATTTCCAGCGGATAAAGTATACTGATGCTGAGAAGTGGAAGTATATGAAACTGGATTACCGGCGCCGGAAAGAATTGTCTGATCATCCCGAATTAAAACTTCCGGATGCGGATAAAGCGGTGGTGCCGGACAGCAAGTTTATGAAGTATCTTTTTGGCGGAAATAACAAAGACGGCCTTCCGAAAGGCAAGAACTTTGAGGAACGGCTGGGGTATAATATTGATAATTGGAGAATGCTTCAGAAGGAGATTCGGGGGAGAGCATCTGAATATCCGGTAACGTTCAAAGGTAATGAGGGATTCGGAAACCGGTATGAACAGAAAATTGTGCTGTATGGTTTAAAAGGAAAACCGGCGAATGTTGTTGTCGGATGGATTCACAAGTCAGATGGAACAATGTCTATGACAAGCACATATATCAAGGAGGTGTGAGGGAATGAAAATAAGTCAATATGATTCGGTTGTCCTGAAAGATGGGCGCCGGGCTGCCATTGTTGAAGTTTGGGATGAAACACATTTCCTTGCTGATGTGGGAAACTCTCCTAAAGATTGGGATACCATAGAAATTACTATGGATGATATAAAATCAGTATTTGATGAATGAGCCACCGGATAATACCGGTGGTTTTCTTATGCCCTTAAGGAGGTGAAATACATGCGGGTTAAGGTAATTAAGCGCTACAGTGATATATTGTTAGGCAAAATTAAGGAAGTAGGGGAAGTAATGGAAGTCTCTGAACAGAGGGGGAAACACCTCATACATGAAGGGGTGGCAGTCATGGAGAAAGAGAAAAAGGCACCGGCAGAATAGAAAGGCGGTGATCCAATATCTCGGAGCTGTCCGTTAAACAGTGTAACAGGCGCGCGGGAGACCGGGCGTTATTTTTATGCAATGGCCTGGGCTTTGAACGGGCTGGGGCGGAAAGGGAAAGTATGAAATATAGAAAAGCAATGAATCATTTTAAATTTGGAAGATGCAGAATCCCGATGAATATTCAGTTTTTTGCTGAAGGTGACGGAGACGGTGCTGGGGCCGGCGGTGAAAGCGGCAATGGAGACGGAACCGAGGCGAACGGGGAAGGGGCAGGATCCGCCGAAAAACCTAAGTCATTTGACGAATGGTTAGCTGAGAATAAGGACTATCAAGCAGAGTTTGACAGACGTACACAGAAGGCACTTAACACACAGAAGGATAAACTGGAAGTGCTTTACAGTGAGAAAGCCACAGAGGCCGAGAAACTGGCGAAGATGAATGAAAAGGAAAAATCACAGTACCTGCAGCAGAAACAGGAAAAAGAACTGGCGGAACGGGAAGCAGGGATTACCCGCCGGGAGTTAATGGCAGAGGCAAAAAATACCCTGTCAGAAAAGAAATTGCCTGTAGGCCTTGCAGAGGTGCTTAATTATGCGGATGCAGATTCCTGTAATAAATCCATTGCGGCGGTGGAAAAGGCTTTCCAGGAAGCTGTGGAGTCTGCTGTAAAGGAACGTTTGAAAGGTGGGGAACCGCCAAAAGCTGCACCCGGAAATGATGAAACAGACCTGGCAAAACAGGTGGAAAAATTAATGAGAGGGGAAGTATAATCCCCAGAAAGGAAGGTATATAAATGCCTATTAACACTTTAGCAACAGCAACACTTTTTCAGAATACCCTCGATAAGGTTGCCATGCAGGATGCCGTAACTGGATGGATGGACGCAAACGCCGGACAGGTAATTTACAATGGAGGTGCCGAGGTTAAAATTCCGAAGATGTCCGTACAGGGAATGGGAGACTATGACCGCGACAACGGGTATCAGCAGGGCGGCGTGACTCTGGAATACGAAACCCGCAAAATGACACAGGACAGAGGCCGTAAATTTCAGCTGGATCCTGTGGATATCAACGAAAATAACTTTGTGACCACGGCAGCGGCTGTAATGGGAGAGTTCCAGCGCATGTATGTGATACCGGAAATTGACGCATACCGTATTTCCAAGATTGCTACGGAGGTAATTGCCGCTAAGAAGGCAGGAATGGTCTCCTATGGCTATACTCCGGGAGCAACCGGGACTTCTGCACTCAGGAAGGCAAAAGAAGGGATTAAGGCGGTAAGAGAAGCCGGATACAATGGTCCTCTTGTTATACATGCAACGCCGGATTTTATAATGGAATTGGAGTTAGAACTGGCTGGAAAGATTTCCGCTGTGACCTTTTCTAAGGGGGGTATTGACACGCAAGTTCCTTCCATTGACGGGGTTCCCATCGTGTCTACTCCGGAAAACCGCATGTATACAACAATTACAATTTATGACGGAAAAACAGCAGGACAGGAGCAGGGGGGCTATGTGAAAGGTACTTCTGCACTGAACATTAACTTCCTGATTACTCCCAGGACGACTCCTATCGCCATTACCAAACAGGATATCATGCGTATTTTTGACCCTACAATAAACCAGAAACTGAACGCATGGCAGATGGATTACAGGCGTTTCCATGACATCTGGGTACTGGAAAATAAACTGGATGGAGTTTTTCTGAACATAAAAGATGCAGAGCCTTCCGCAGGCTGATGGAGGTAGCTTATGATACTGAAGAAGGATAACGTAGAACGGATAGCAGGGACAGAGGCTGCTATCCATAAACTCATGGGACAGGGATTTAAACCGATTGGGGGAACTGTAAATAAGGAGAAGGTTGATAAAGTGGACAAACCCCTGGAAGATATGACAGTAACAGAATTAAAGGCCCTGGCGAAAGAGAAGGGGCTGGAAGGGATGTCTGCCTTGAATAAGGAAGATCTGCTGGCTGTCTTAAAGGAAGTGGTCTGATGGCTGACAATCTGGAAAAATTAAAGGTACTGACCGGGGAGAGTGATGATAAATTACTCTCCCTTTTATTATCGGACGCCGAAGAATATGTGCTGGCTTACACATGCCGAACACATTTGATTCCGCAGATGGAAAAGCCTGTCCGGGACCTGGCCCTGATTGCTTACAATCGTCTGGGAACCGAAGGGGAGACTGGCCGGAGTGAAGGCGGCGGCAGCTACAGCTTTGATAACGCACCAAAACAAATTTATGATGTGCTGAACCGGTTCCGGCTGGCAAGAGTAGGAGGCAGAAGTTATGAGAATGAAGCGAAGTACTCTGAAACAATACCACCTGCGGAACCGTAAAGTTGAGAAAGACAGGGAAGGCGTGCCGGTTGAAAGCTTCGGAGAAGCTTACTCTCTGATGATGCAGGTCTGGCCTGCCGGCGGGAAGGTACAGGCGGAGCAATACGGCGACCGGCTGAACTATATTTTTAACTGCCGGGTGGAAGGCAGGTATGAGCCCGTGGCGGATGAAGACGGGGTAAGGTATCAGTTTGACGGCTTCTTCTTGCGGGAAAAGGACGGGATATGCCTTTATTCACCCCTGGACAGCCTGCCTGATTACCGTATCATTGCGATTAAGCCGTACAGGCAGCTGTACATGGAGGTGGAACGAATTGTCCATTGATAGGCTTGATTCTTTATTAAAGAAGATTGACAGACTTGAGGAAATCCCCAGCGGTGCGCTGCGGGTAAGCGTAGCCCGCCAGATACAGACAATTTCAGGTGAGGCAAAGTTACTGTGCCAAGAAAACAGCGGAGAATTACGGCAAAGTATACATTCCTATTCCGAAGTCATAGAAGGCGGGGTAAGAGGTACTTGTTACACAACAAAGAAATATGCTCCCTATGTGGAATTTGGAACGGGACCCGAGGGCGAGGCTAATCATCAGGGAATATCTCCAGCAATCACCCCTTCTTATGTACAGCATGGATGGGGGATACCGGCATATGCGATTGACCGTAATGATGCAGTTGAAAAGTATCATTTCAGGGAAGGCGTATATGAAGATAGTAATGGTTTTCAATACCTCTATTACTATACTAATGGACAACCCGCACACCCTTTCATGTATCCGGCTTTGAAAAATAACGAAGATAAGGTGGTAAAGAGTTTGTCAGCTGACCTGCAGAAGGAGATAAAGAAGGTATGAAAAATGTAAAAGACCAGGTATATGAAGCCTTGAAAACAGTGCTTGAAAATGTATCGGACATATACCCTAGCGATTGGGCGCACCTTCCGGCCATCCAGTATGCGGAAGAGGATAATAGCGTGTTTGAACGGACAAAGCAGGGGGAGCAGAAGGCCCGTGTCCGGTACCGTATTGATATCTGGAATGGCGGGAGTACATCGGAAGCCGCCTTGAAAGTGGATGCTGCGGTGTCCGCCTTGGGGCTTGTAAGGACGGGATGTCAGGATGTACCGGACCCTTCCGGCCTGCGACATAAGCAAATGCGCTATGAAGGCATTATTGATATGAACTCAGAATTAGTGTTCTGGAACAATTAAAAAGAAAGTGAGGAAAAAAGTATGTTAGCAAACGGAGCAGAACTTGGATTAAAAAAAGGTGATGCAGCAGAATATACGGACCTGCCCGGACTGCAGGAGATTCCGGAAATCGGGAACACGCCGGAGAAGGTGGATATAACCGTCCTTAAGGATAAGGTAAAGAAATATGATATGGGAATTGGGGACGCCGGGGAACTGGTTTATAAGTTCCTGTACGATAACTCAAAAGCAGACTGCCCTTACCGTATCTTGAGAGCCTTGGAAGCAGCCGATGAGATTGGTTCCTTTTGTGAAACCGATGCCGATGGCACTAAGATACAGTTTGATGCCAAAGTATCCGTAAAGCGTACCGGTGGCGGTGTAAATGGTGTTATCCAGTTCGACGTGACGATGGCCTTGCAGAGTGAAATCACTTTTGTGGATCCGGCTTAAATTTAAAATAATGGAGGATATGAAGAATGAATTATTTCCCTGAAGAAAAAGAATCTATGGAAGTGCAGGAAGTGGAGAAGAAGGAGGAAACATCGACTGAGAAGAAGAAAAGTATCGGTTTCGCGGTGTGGAATGTTGGCGGAACTGGTTATCAGCTGAAACTCAGTACAGCTGGTATCAAGGAACTGGAAAGCCGATATAAGACCAACGTTATAAACTTGATGCAGCCGCAGGAGGGGGAGTCCTTGCCGCCTTTGACTGTTATGCTGGATGTGACGCACGTTGCCATGAAGCCTTGGAATCATGGCGTAAAGGCAAAGGATGTAGAAGCATTGTTTGACCGCTACATGGAAGAGGGAGGCTCCCAGCTGGGCTTTTATGCAGAGGTTTACATGGAAATCTTTATGGTAAGCGGTTTTTTCTCCAAAACGATGGCGAAAGACCTGTCGGAGACGATGGAGAAGGCCAGGGAAGATATGTAAAACCGGATGATAGGGTTATGGATGTTATAGAGGGGCTGTATCCTGCTTTTTTAGAATTGGGGTACAGCCCTGAAGCTTTCTGGGACTATAGCATTGCAGAGATTATGGATTTAATGACAGCACACCAGAAGAGGGAAGAGCGTCGGCAGAAACAGGAAACGGAAGAGTTTAAGAACCTGGTCGTTGCTCTGCAGGTGCAGGCCCTTCAGATAGGGCAGACATTTGGCGGGTGTGATGAGCAACATCCACTCAAAACGGTACAGGAATATTATCCTTTCTTGTTTCCTAAAAACGCGGAGACAGAAAAGAGAAAATATCAGAAGCAGCTGGACGAAAGAAATGCCCGTTTAAGAGCCGCAGCGGCAGCGCATAACGCCCGGATCCGGGAGGCTAAAGGAGGAGGTGAACCATAATGGCAGAAGGCACAACGTTGGAAAGACTACAGGTCGTTATAGAAGCTAAAGCAGAAGCCTACAAGAAAGAAATTGATGCGGTAAAGGCCAAAACTGAAAAAGTTACTGCTACGGTTAATAAATGTACAGGTCGTATCCATGACGCCATAAATAAGGTAACAACCGGATCCGCGGGAAAGGAAATTGATTCCCTTACTGTTAAACTTAACCGGCAGACTGAGGCGATTAATGCGCAGGCTGCTAAAGTGGAAAACTTGCGGAATAAACTGGATGCCATGAACAGCGGCGAGGCAAGAAACGGATCTGTTTCCTTCCTTGAAGCAGAACTCAAAAAGGCAGAAAGGGCAATGGCCGCCGCAGATAAAGAAATGCAGCCGCTGTTGTCAAAACTGACAGAGTTACGTTATCAGGAGGAACAAGGTTTAAAGCCGTACGGCCTGGAAGAAGTTATCCGGAAGATTGACGAATTGAATCCGAAGTATGATGAACTGGAAAATAAGGTAAGGGATTTAAACCGGAGATTGGAAGAAGCACGGATGAACCCGGAAAGCACGGCAGAAGTACAAAAGCTTACATCTGAATTGGAACTTGCCACACAGAAGTTGGATCGCCTCCGTGGAGAAGCCGCCCAGACCCAGGAACGTATCGAAAAAGCCGGCAGCGGCGGAGCATCTGGTATGGAGCGGTTTCGAAAGGCTATGAATGGAGCCTCTTCCGTGATGGATAAGGTGAAAGGGAAAATTGCAGGGGTTACGGCGGCATTACATAAGCATAAGGCTGCATCGGATGGCTGCCGGTTCAGCGCCGATAAGTTGTCAAAAAGCCTCTTCCGGCTGGGGAACATGTTTAAGCTTATGCTTATCCGGCAAAGTATGCGGGCGGTTATCGAAGGAGGTAAACAAGGATTCCAGAACCTGGCTCAATATTCTGACAGCACAAACCAGTCCTTATCTCTGCTTATGTCCTCTCTGACACAGTTGAAAAATGCTTTTGCTGTAGCAGTAGCACCTATGCTTAATGCTTTTGCACCAGCACTGAACACGATAATTCAGCTTGCTATTACGGCGGCGAATGCAATTGGACAGTTGTTTGCTGCATTGACAGGTAAAGGAACAGTTGTCCAGGCAGTCGGCATTAATGAAGATTATGCAGACAGTTTGAAGAAGACCGGAAGTGCTGCCAAAAAAGCGGCAAATGATATAAAAAACGCGACTCTGGGTATTGATGAACTAAATGTTATCCAGCAGAAGCAGGATTCCGGTGGCGGTGCCGGGGGAATATCCCCTTCCGATATGTTCGAAACCGTAGAGGTGGAAGGCAAGTATAAAGACCTGGCGAAGAAGATAAAGGATATCATGAGTAAGCTTTTCCGGCCTTTTAAAGAAGCTTGGAACCGTGAAGGTAAGTTTGTCATGGACTCCTGGAAATATGCGCTAAATGAGGTCAAGAAGCTGTTTAGTGATATAGGAAATGACTTCCTTGAAGTGTGGAACCAGGAAGAAACGATAGGCATGCTTTCTGATGCTTTGCACATTATCGGGGACATCGGTCTTATTGTTGGAAACCTTGCAAAAAATTTCCGAGAGGCATGGAATGAGAACCGGACAGGTTTTCATATTTTAGAGAATATCCGGGACATATTTGCAATTATTATCCGCAATATACGTATCGCAGCAGATTATACGGTTAAATGGGCTGATAAGCTTGATTTTTCTCCATTGCTGGAAGCCTTTGAGCGGTTTACGGCTTCTTTAAAGCCTGTGGTCGATAACCTGAGTAAAATGCTCAGTGATTTTTACGTGCTTGTGCTTCTGCCTATTGCAAAATGGAGTTTGGAAGAAGGGCTTCCGAAATTCCTGGATGTACTGACCTCTTTTAATGAAAAGGTTGACTGGGAAAGAATAAGAGGAAACCTGAGTAAGTTTTGGCAGAAATTGGAGCCATTCGCGGAGGTTGTGGGCGAAGGGCTTATTTTATTCTTACAACGCTTTTCTGATTTGATTGCGGCTGTTCTGAACAGTGAATGGCTGGCAGGAATCCTTGAAGCTATAGGAAACGCACTGGAAGGAATTGAGGCCGGAGACGTGGCGGATGCTATTGGGGCATTAGCTACGGCTTTCCTTGCGTTTAAGGCCGGAAGTGCGGCGTGCAACGCAGTTTCTTTTTTAGTCACCAACCTGCCATTATTGGCAACGATTGGCATTGTGACGGCTGGCGTTACATTGGTTATGACCGGATTTGAGGCGTTTAAGCAATGGAAAGAAGACATAGAGTACATTAATGAGAACGGATTTAAGAACTGGCAGGGAAACAATAAAGAAAATGGAAAATTCAGCCCCTGGAATGCTTATGACCATAATACGTCAGGAGTAGGGAACATTCAGAAGGAGAATGGCGCGTATAACCCTTATGAAAACATCGACTATACACCGCTTGAAGAATGGATACAAAAAATAAAAGACTTCCGGGAAACATCCAATAATCTACTTTTAGGGGATGAAATGGGAGAACATTTCAATAGTGCATTATGGAATTGGGATGTATCGGGTGCATTCGACCAACTGAAAGAAAATTTAGTGGAAGGATGGGGACAGGTAGACAGTTGGTGGAAAGAAAACGCTCCGTTAAAAGGCCTCATGAAAAGCGGGGAGCACAATCCCTATGATGAAATGGACTTTTCATGGATTGGGGAGTGGAAAACTAAATTTACCAATTGGCAACAAGATAACCAGAAGGTAAGAGAAGAAGAAAAACAGAATTTTGATAGCTGGTTTTCCGGTTTTGAAGAAAAATGTTCCACTACATGGACAAATATAAAGGGATACTGGTCTGAAAAATGGGATGGAGTATCAGCCTGGTTTGAAAACAATGTTGCTCCTTGGTTTACAGCAGAAAAATGGTCTGGAATATACGACAGTATAAAAACTTCTTTGAGTACAAAGTGGAGTGAGGTAACTGATTGGTGGAATAATTCAGCTATTGTTGCTTGGTGGGAAGAAAGTGTTGCGCCGTGGTTCACTGCAGAAAAGTGGTCAGAACTTTACGAAAATATCCGGTTATCCTTGGAAGAAAAATGGAATGAGATTACTGAATGGTGGGATAACTCGGCGATTGTTGTGTGGTGGGATGAACATGTATCCCCGTGGTTTACCGTAGAGAAATGGTCTGGCATATTGCAAAACATAAAGGTTTCTTTCAAGACAAAATGGGACGAAACTGTCGGGCAGTGGAAAACAGGAATAGACTCCTGGTGGAAGCAGCATGTAGAGCCGTGGTTTACAAAAGCACGTTGGCAGAAGCTTGGCGAAAACCTGAAGAATGGTATTTATGAAGGGTTTAAGGGTTTAGCCAACAAAGTAGTCGATGTGCTTAATGGAGTTATTTCTTCATTGGAAGGAATGATAAACAGCGCTATAAAGGGTGTCAATGATTTTCTTGCTAAAGTAAACCAAACGTCGCTAGGCGAAAAGCTTGGGTTGGATTTTCAGTTAGGCAATATATCTTTTGGCCGTATCCCACAGTTTGCTGCGGGTGGGTTCCCGGAAACGGGTAGTTTATTTATAGCGAATGAAGCGGGGCCGGAATTAGTCGGGACAATGGGTGGGCGTACCGCCGTTGCTCCAGAAAAGTCTATTACCGAAGGAATTGAGGAAGCAGCTTATCAGGGAATGCGGAGAGCCTTATCAGAGGAAAGCATAAGTGGAATGCTTTCCCAATTGATAGAGGCGGTGAAGGAGGGGAAAATAATTGAAGTAGATGGAAGGGAAATAGTTGCTGTAGTAAATGACAGAAATATTCGAAATGGTATTGTTTTTACATAATTATAAGGGGATGCCTTCGGGTGTCCTCTTTTTATTGGAAGGAAGTGAGAGAATGGCGTTTATCTATGTAAATGGTGTGGAGTTCCCGTTCCCGGCCCGAGGGTGCAATATAATAGTCACTACCCCCGTAGATAATGCCAGGAACGCTAAAGCAGAGGTAGTAGGGCAGCGCATCGGGCGTGACCAATATAAAATAAATGCCCTTGTCTGGCCGATGCTGACTGCAGAGCAATGGAAATTCATACTGCAGGCATTCTCCGGTTTTTTTGCTACCGTGACCTTCCCGGATCCGGTAACGGATGATTTTATCTCCCTGAAAATGTACCCGGGGGATCGGTCAGCAGATCCTTACTGGGTTGATGAACGCGGGAAGCCAACGGCCTTTGCGAACTGTAAAGTAAATATTATAGATTGCGGGGTATAGGGATGCAGGATGTAAGCAAGGAATATAAACAGTCCATGAACAGCGCTTTCCGCAACCTCGGTTATATAAATGTCTATATCGGCGTGATAAATGCAGAAGCCCAGAAGCATGTAGGGGCTGCCGACAGCAGGAACCGGTTCACTTATTTTGCGGATGCGGAAGCCCCATTTATTGGTGAGTCCATAGACCACATTTATGCAACGGCGGAACAAAATTTTTCCCTGGCCGATGGAAAGAAGTATTTCCTTCCCCCGGACCCAGCGAAGGTGATATTTTTGCAGGGAATTGTAACAGAGGATTTGCTGGGGACGGTATATATCAGCTTTGGTAGTGTAACAGGGCTTGATATCAAGGGCCTTACCATAGACTTTGGAGAATGTTATCCTACGGATTTCACGGTGGAAAATGACCAGGGCATACATTCCTACAATGGGAACACAAAGTCATTCTGGTCAACACAAGATGTATTCCGGGGGACTTCCTTCTTTAAAATAACCCCATCCCGAATGGTAAACGGTCAGGGGCGGCTGAGGATATACCAGTTTGTATGCGGCATTGCAAATACATTTACTGATAAGCAGGTTATCAGTTATAGTATGAAAGAGCATGTCTCCCCGATCACGGATAGCCTTCCGAGCTGGGATGTGTCTCTGACGGTAAGTAATTATGATGGATATTACAATCCGGATAACCCGGACAGTGCCCTGGCCTTTATGGAAATCGGACAATCAGTGAGTGTCAAATTTGGGTATGAGCTGGACGATGGAAGCATAGAATGGTTGCCACCCCAGAATAGCTATTTGAAATCCTGGTCAGCCGATGAGCAGAAAGCAAAGTTCACGGCGACAGATATATTTGACTACCTGGACGGAACATACCGGCGCGGCAGATACATGCCACAGGGCACCAGCTTGTATAATCTGGCCGAAGATGTATTTCAGGATGCCGGCATAGAATCCTATTATCTGGATCCGTACCTGAAAAAAGTGATAGTGTATAATCCGATACCGGTTATGAAGCATACAGAAGCGTTGCAAATGATTGCCAATGCCGGCCGGTGCTCCTTGATGCAGAGCCGGGATGGAATGATACAGCTTCGCAGCTCCTTCATTCCGGATATGACAGTATCAAGTAACGGGGAAACAAAATACAGCCATGTGGTGAACATACTGAAAGATGAAGCGAAGGATGCCTACGGCCTACAGAGTAAAGATTTCCCTCTGGCGGATGGCAGCCTTTATTTTATGCCACAAAATGAAGATTACTATAATACGGGATATATCAGTGCTGATATTGCGGATGAGAACGGTGTGTTTCCTGTTCCGCCTACGATAACGATTGACCTGGAAGCTGCCTTTGTGGCTTATGGCCTATTAATCCGATTCCGAAATGTGGCACCGGCAGAATTCATAGTACGGACCTATAACGAAGGGGTAAAAGTGGATGAGTGGACTGTAACAGAACCGGGACTGGTTTATGAGACGCAGAAGCAGATAAAGCTTTTTAATCAGATGGAGATTGTCTTTACCAAAGGACATCCGAATAGCAGGATTACGGTAGACAATATACTGATTGGTGATGTTACAGACTATACTCTTTCCTTCGGCGGCGGGATGATGATATCGGCCACGGGAAAGAGAGCGGACAAGATACAAAATATTTCAATAAAAAGAACGATGTATCGTGAAAATGAAGAGAATAAGGAACTAAAATCAGAAGAAATAAGCGTGTCACCAGATAATCCAGAATATACAGTCTATTTTACCGCGGCTAGCTATGATTTGGCGGTATCTGTTGTAGATAATGAAAGCGTGAGTTGCCAGATAGTGGACAGTAGTAATTATTATGCGGTCCTTCGGTTTGGAGGCCTGACAACCGAAACTATTGTGAAATACAGCCTGACTGGTAGGGAATACCTGACCGATGAAAATTACTATACTGTACAGCATAATCAGTCGGGGAAAGTGGTCGAATGGAAGAATGCCCTGATAAGCACTACAGAGCAGGCCAAAGACCTGCAGGAATGGCTGGCAGAGTATTATCTGGGGGATGTGGAATATACGCTGAAAACCCGTGGCGATCCCCGGATCGATGCACATGATTTGTTTTATCTGGAACAGGACGTCGCCAAAAATCCGATGATACGCGGCTATGAAAATACGCTGAAGTATTCCGGCAGCTGGAGCGGCCAGATGAAGGCAAGGAAGGTGGTGTTACATAATGGCAATAGATCGGGTTGAGTCCGCTTTTAACGGTTCGCAGAGACAGCTTAATGCCATAGGTACAGATTTATATACCGGAAGCCATGAAGCCCCCGGAAAAGGCGGAGAATACGACCTGCGGGTATCTGCGTATGACGATGGCGGCAATGTTACGGCGGTAGACCAAACCGTGTCTGTTACCAAGTGGCATACCCCAAAAACAAACTGGCAGCCAACCGATCCTGTGAACATTGAAGATTATAACCGAATAAAAAATAATCTGGAATTCCTCCAGGAGCGTGCATCGGAACTGTATGCTGCCTTCCAGGTACAGGACATGGGCGCAGATAAAACAAGTTACGCAGACGCTTATTACGCAGATGAATTCAACCGTTTTGAGCAGAATCTGGATAGTATAAACAAAAACATATTTACACAGGACTATGGGCCAACCGTCAGATTTTTTGACAATGGCCCATTTATTGATTGGAAAGAACTGAACCGAATCGAGGACGCAATTTTAAGTATGAATGAAATCTTAGATAATCTGGAGGCAGGCCTTGCACGGCTTTTCTTCCGGCTCGGCAACTGGAAAGGAGTAAAAATTTAATGGCAGTGAAAAAGGTCTCCGTTATAATTAATGGTGTAGAGACAGAATTAACTTATGATTCAGCATCCGGGAAATACAGTAAGCAATTGACGGCCCCTCAAAAATCATCCTATAACATAAATAGTGGACATTATTACCCAATAAATGTAAAGGCAGAAGATACAGCTGGGAATACAGCCACTATGAATGATGCTGATACAACACGTGGAAAATTAGATGTAAATGAATCGGTTGCACCAGTAAGTACAATTACAGCACCGACAGAGGGACAGAGACTTGTTAATTCCAAACCGACAGCAGTGTGGACTATAACGGACAATGATTCCGGGGTCAATCCCAACACTATTGGTATTACTATTGATGGTGGCAGTAAAGTGACAGCTGGAATTACAAAGACGGCGATAACAGGAGGGTATTCTTGTTCTTACCCGATTCCTACGGCTCTTACTGAAGGAAGCCATGTAATTAAAGTAGATGCGCAGGATTATGACGGAAATAATGCAGTGCAGCGCGTGGTAAATATTATTGTGGATACTATCCCTCCTCAGCTGAGTGTTACGAGTCCGACGAATAATCTGGTAACTAAAACTGCTACGCTGGCAGTATCCGGCACAACAGATGATACCACCTCTAAACCCTGTATTGTGACTGTGCAGCTTAATAACGGTACAGCGCAAGAGATACCGGTAGGCAGCAACGGGGCATTTAGCACTAATATAACGCTCGTAGAAGGTACCAATACGATTAAAGTAGTATCTACGGATAAAGCAGGGAAGAGTACCGAGATAATCCGTACAGTAGTTTTAGATACAAAGGCTCCTGTAATAGGTCCTGTTGAATTGAGTAAGAATCCAGTGAGTACAGGAGAAACCTTTACTATATCTGTAACTGTTACTGATTAAGGGGGTGAACCCTCATGGGAGTTGTAATTACATTGGTTGAATTAAGCAAAAATCCGGTAAAGACAGGCGAGCAATTTACGATTTCCGTAACCGTGAAAGAAACGGTCCAGGAACCTGTTATGTATCGTCTGCCTTTTAAATTGGGAGAAAAGAAAGGTGGAATAAAATAATGGCAAAAGCAACATTACCGACAAATTATCAGGACGATGTCCTGAAGTCTACGATGGGCGGGAAAAGGCGTTATACCATGACTGATAACAGCGATGGAACAAAAACCCTTGAGGACGCCACACAATATGAAAAGGTGGGCAGCAACTTCGGGGCAGCCGATATCAATAAGACGAATACAGCCGTTAATGCGGCTGCAGATGCCTCCAAAATCATTGACAATGTAAACGATATAAAGGCCAATACGCAGGCCGGTTACATGATGGGGGCGCTTGCAGGGAAACAGTTAATTAGCGATTTAGGGGGGCTATCTTTTTATGAAGATAACACCGGAAAGTATGTTGTGGGTGCCGATTCAGTCCCAAAAAAATTGGGTAGCGATCTGAAAATACAGACTAAATCTGCAACATACCCTATGGCAGGTGTGAACGGTGAGCAGACAGTTGATTTTTCGGTGGTATTTGATGGGATATCTGGTTATAAGCTGGCTTATGCTGGCATCCAGCAACTTAATACTTACATAAGTAATGGTACAATTAAATATGTTGAATTTACAAGCCAACGTATATCAGGTAATACTGTCACCTGGTCTGTACATACACAGAGGGGAACTGGTGGAGGAAATAATACCTGCGTAGTACAAGGTATCTTTATTCCAACGTAAAGTCCGCATTAATGTAAGAGCAAATAAGCGTGTACTTCTGCATTTGATGTTGTCCTGGCATTACCACGGCTTTGGCATCCAATGGCATTTATATCTACTATTTGATACGCTGAAAAAATTCCCGTATTTGAATTATACGATTTATTTAAGGTAATTGTATTGTAGATATCAAAGTAATCTGTATTGCCTCCCGTATGACAGCCCTTTGAAATTTTAGCAATAGGCTCCACAATAAAATCAGTTACGGCATAATTGACATATCCGCTATACTGTGTGACATCAAAATTTGTGCCTGTACCCAAATCAATAATATCCAGTAACTTAAAAGGGATTACTGTATCAGCACCTCCTGGTACAATAAAGCCTGGTTTACCGTCCGTTGTTTTACTAAATTTATATCCCCCTAAATCGCTATTTAAACGGAATAGAATATGGACGGAAAAAAGATACCATGGAATCAAAATTAAAAACATTAAAATGTTGGCAGCATTAGAATGGAGAAAGAGAGAAAATATGAATGAGATAAAAAAATATAAAACGTGTGAATTAGTGAAAGAAATCAAAGAGAGAGAAGGCGTTACCTGCCAATGTGCGGAGCCATACCAGAATAAAGAAATCACGGTCAATGGCCCCGCCATTGTTCTCATCATCACCGATTAGCCAATTCTGCGGTATCTATATCTGTTTTTGATAAAATCAGAATGGTATGTACCTTTGGAAGATGCCGACATAAGACCGTTGTACACGGATGAAGGTACGTTGTAATACTCGTAGGTAGATCCAGAGTGAAAACGAACATACAAAGTACTTCCTTCATAGCCAACGGCGCTAAGGTTTGATGATGCTACAGGTATCATATTCATTGGTAACCCCTCCTTATATTACTCGGCTTATAGTCTGCCTGTAAGAAAAGTATATATCACTGTAGTATGTAAAACAATTGGCAAAATTGTAGTAAACGAATAAACACAAATAATCGCTATTTAACGGCAGTAAATCAAATTAACTATTAACAAAATATCGTAAAAAGAAAGGAGGTATGCTTCTATGGCGTACCTTAAATTTTTAGATTCTAATAATTTAATCCCGTGCACGGTGAGTCCTGCCGGGAATGTTGTCACCCTGGAATTTCCCGGAAGTGTAATTGTAGATAAGAGCGGCTTCCGCCTGTACCTGGACCCGGAAGGGGAGCATGATATCGGCGGGGAGGATTACCTGGGATACACCACTATCTATCGTAACGATGATGTGACGGCGGCGTATAACGGGTATCAGCTGAGCAATGACGGCAGCGTGTGGATCCCCCCGGAGCCGATCCCTGAGCCGGAGCCTGAACCACTGCCGGAGCCAACGTTAGAAGAGTTACGGGAGGCGAAAGTCCAGGAAATGAATGCGCTGCAGCAGACCACGATCCAGAGCGGGGTTAATGTTACCTTATCAGACGGTACCGTTGAGCATTTTACATTAACCGAGCATGACCAGACAAGCCTTGTAGGGCTTCAAAGCAAGGTTGCGGCAGGGGAAGAAGCAATTCCCTGGCACACATCGGATGAAATGGAACACTGCAAGTTTTATAGCAATACAGACATGCAGCTTATTGTATCTGCGGCAATGGCCTGGGTGACCTGGCATGTTACATACTTCCGGGATCTGCGGATTTATATCCGGAGCCTGGAAAGCAAAGAGGCAGTGTCCGTCGTGTCTTATGGCATGGAGCTGCCGGAGGCGTACCAGTCAGAGCCGCTTAAGGTTATGATTGCGGCGCAAGCGGGGGACATAGTATGAGGGCAGTAAGGCCGTTGGTGCTGTGCAGCATCGGCGGTCTACTTTATGTACTCTGTGAGCTTGTATTCCGGGGGCGGAGCCATTGGACTATGTTTATTGTAGGCGGCCTCTGCTTTTGGCTGATTGGGCTTATAAACGAGGTCATACCGTGGGAGATGCCGGTATGGCAGCAATGTATCATAGGGGCAGTAATTATAACTACGGTGGAGTTTATAGCCGGATGCATTATTAATATTTGGCTTGGCTGGCAGGTCTGGGATTACTCAGGGCTGCCTTTTAACGTTCTGGGGCAGATATGCTTGCCATTTACGGTGCTCTGGTGCATTCTGGCGGCGGCCGGCATTATATTGGACGATTACCTGCGGTACTGGCTCTTTGGCGAGGATAAGCCGCATTATAAATGGAGGTGCACATGACGGATGAAGAAATTGCTGTAAAGCTTACAGTCCTGGAGCAGGAGACAAAATCCGCTAAACATCGTCTGGATGACCTGGAGGTGCAAAACCAGGCTATTCAGGATCTGGCCCTGTCCGTCAAGGAACTTACCATCAACATGACAAGGATGATGGAGGAACAGGAAAAACAGGGGCAGGATATAGATGCCTTAAAGGCGGAGCCTGCTAAGAGATGGAAAGATTCCACGAAAGCCTTGTTTAATGCAGAATTAGGGGCTATTGGGGCCGCTATGGCGGGCGGAGTTATTTATTTAATAGCACAATTTATGAAATAGGAAAGGAAGGAATGAGCATGAAAAAGAGAAATTGGAAAGAGTGGGCAAAGAGAGCGGGTATGAGGGCTGTTAAGACTGTGGCACAGACATTTATTGCTACCGTTGGCTCTGCAGCAGTGCTGGGGGCCGTAAACTGGCCGATGGTACTGTCCGCATCGGCGCTGGCCGGTATCTTATCCCTGGCAACATCGGTAGCAGGTCTGCCGGAACTGCCGGAGACACAAGATACGGAGACGCAGGAGACGGAGGGGGAGTAATCCCCTTCCTTTTTTCTTTTTTAAAATTCAACAGAAAGGATTGAAATTATGTTAGTAGAGGTAAAGAGAATTAATAAGGTGGAAGCTACTGTAGTGAGTAGCTTGGATGTGGCGGAGACTTTTGAGAAAAACCATCGTGATGTTATGGAATCTATAAGGAATATTGAGTCAAATATAAGTACAGCGGAATTTTCCGCGCTATTCTTTTTGGATTCTTACAAAGCATCAAATGGAAAATCAAACCCAATGTACCTTATGACAAGAGATGGTTTTACTCTTTTGGTAATGGGATATACCGGAGAAAAAGCAATGCGGTTTAAACTTGCATATATTAAACAGTTTAACGCTATGGAAAAAGCCTTGCAGGGTAAATTGATTGAAAGAGAGAAGGGCATTGCGGTCAGACAGTCTCTTACAAAAGCTCTTCAACAGTCAGCCGAAAACGAGCGGATGCATGGTCATGCCTATTCAACATATACGAACTGTATTTATAAAGTGTTGTTAGGAAAGAATGCAAAGCAACTTCGGGAAACCTTGGGAATTGGAACTAAAGATAACCTGAGGGATTATTTATCTGCTGAAGAACTTAGGGCGGTCCAGTCAATGGAATGCCTTGTAAGCGGGCTTGTGGATTGTGGCTGGGGATATGACCAGATAAAGGAGTTTATACAGCAAAACAACACAATGCTGCAGGTTGCGGCATAATGGAAAAATATATTTAGGAGGATAGAACGATGTGGAAAGGAATAGACGTAAGCAGCAACCAGGGAACAATAGACTGGAAAAAAGTAAAAGCTGCGGGATGCGACTTTGCTATCTTACGGAGTACGGTAAAATCTGGCGCTGCTGATAAACAGTTCGCGGCCAATGTGGCGGGCTGTATTACATGGGATATCCCATTTGAGGTATACAAATACACATATGCAGTTACCCCTACGCAGGCGGTAGAGGAAGCAAAGCAGGTTATTACCCTGCTGATCGCGCATGGAATTAAAACAGGGCGTATATGGTGGGATGTGGAAGACCCGTCCCTGCGTACTTTGAGCCGGGGAGTGCTGACGGGCATAATCCAGTCTGCAGCGGATGTTATTATCGGCGCTGGTTATAATTTTGGAATTTACACAGGGAAAAGTTTTTATCAGGAAGGGGTTTTTGATACGGATGCCTTCTCCTGTCCGTTCTGGGTGGCGCGATATCCGAACAGCGGATATTATACCCTGGTAGACGATCCGCCCGCGGATAAGTACAAGCCTGCCCCATCACAGCCGCTGTTTGGATGGCAGTACACCAGTAAAGGCCGTGTTGATGGTATAAGTACCGTGGTAGACCTTAATGTCTGTTATATCCCTTTCTGGACGGCTCAAAAACCGGAATACTACCTGCAGGACATCTGGCACGGGACAAGCATCGCTCGGGCGCTGGAAAGCATCGGAGAGGACGGATCCTACAAGCACCGGCAGCAGATAGCCGCTATGAACGGTATTGCTGGGTATACCGGTACTGCGGTACAAAATACGCATATGCTTAATTTGCTCCGGACCGGTCAGCTTTTAAGGGCATAAATAAAGAGGGGAATAACTCCCCTCTATAACTCCCCTCTAATTCCACGATATTAGATGCCAGCCTTTCCAAGTATAGCAAGGGTTTTTCCTTTTACCCTGCATACTTGCCTTTATTTTAGCAATACCATCAAAGGCCTGTTTTGGTGTTCCATCAAATAAATCAGGATTTTGCTTTATAAAATACATAAGGTTTTGACAATCATATATTTGCCCATCAGGAGCCTTAATTTTCCAGTGTTTACTATTAATATGTTTTTCGCCAGAATGTTCTTCAAAGAATTTTTCTTTTTCCTTCTGCCACTTAGCTATGGCAGTATCATACTTACCATTTTTATGTAATTGTTTCCGGTTGATGGATGAGCATTCAGGAGAACAACATACTGTATCGTTGGTAGGAGAAACATCAAATGAATTTCCACAAATAGGACATATACGCTGATGCTGTCGGTATTTGGATTCACATGCTTTGGAACAGAAATATTTATTCCTTCCTTTTGGTTTACCACACACTTTGCAATTATTAGACAAAATCATTCACCTCACAATCAAGCGCTTTTGCAAGTGCAAGAGCATTTCTGAGAGTCATATTGCCTATATCAGAGGTGGCATTTTCGTAGCGTTGAATTTGCCGGATGTTTACTCCGGATTTATCAGCTAAATCCTGCTGGGTTATACCAGACAAAGAGCGCAGATATAATAACTTATTTATTTTATTATTATGACAGTCTTTTCCGTGGCTGCTAATGGAGCAAGCACCGCACAGACCATCATTTCGTATACAATCTGGATATCTTTTCATTCTTCCCCTCCTTACCATACAAGATTGCCGTTTTCGATGTAATACCAGTCACTATCCCCGTAACACTCATTTAACAATTCTTCGCCTGTTAAGTTATGATCATTTGGCACTTCTTTTTTATAAACCCATTATACGCTAATATTGGCGTATTGTCAATTATCAACAGAATAATACTAAAAACACAAAACAGTTATAAAACATGATATAATACAGTCAAACAATTCGGATAGATTTCCTGGGGGAATCATCTGCGGTTATCTCCGCAAAATCCCAATGGTTTAATTTTATTGGAAGGAGGATAGTATAAAGCCCTATATTGTTATCTTTATGTGAGGCCTGCGGGAGGGATACCTGCAGGCCATTTTTAATATTAATGTGGCTGATCAAAATTATAACGATGTATAGCCCATCTTACGATATCAAAAATTTTTTTACTCAGCTTTAGCAAAATCCCATTATTTAAGGTAATTTCTTTCTTTCGTACCCTGCGAATGCATTCAATATTAATGATATATCGGCCTGTCTTAACGAATGTTTTGTTATTTAGAGTTTTGAATATAGCCGGTAAAGATTCCCTGGAATGTGTTTCGCTTCCATCCTGATAAACATAAATTAACCTAAAGTATTTCCGATAAATATAAATAAGATTTCTATTTTCTACCACTTTCTGTACTCCCTAATAATTTGACATAATATTATTTTAAATCAAACTTTTAGGTTTTCTGATGGTAAGTATTTCCGCTACTACTATGCGGCGGAACTAAAATGGAACTAAAAAATCATGCAGACA
>ERZ773183.682-NODE-682-length-36617-cov-24.585444_pt1 | contig 36617 bp, 42 predicted proteins | sample MGYA00580532_ERZ773183 | MGnify/ENA primary metagenome ERZ773183 (study PRJEB29015, sample SAMEA2737791) | human gut metagenome | biome: human gut; feature: human-associated habitat; material: faeces | place: China | collected 2012 ...
CTCCCGGTTCGGTAGGTTCTGTTACTCCCGGTTCGGTAGGTTCTGTTACTCCCGGCTCCGGTGCAAACGGGTCATCCCCTAGTTCCGGAATGGTAACGGATACCGATTCCATATCGATAAAGTAATCGCGGTATTCCGGGTTCGCCTCCATTAGTTCAACGGCCTTTGCATCATCGCAATTAAATGCGCGGTACACCTTTCCGTCCTCGTATGATGTAATCGACAAGTCCGGTTTCATCACGTAGCGCGTGTGTTTTCCGGTCAAATACTCGTTTTCATACCATTGTGCGGCGAACTGTCTGTCAAAACCGCACGAAGCCTCCAACTTTAAGTTAGTCATGCGCACACACAGCGCCAAAATTTGTCCAATATCTTGTAATCTTTCCATTTGTAATTAAATTTTAGTCTGTTGTTACGCTTTCGGTGTCTTAAGTCCGTCATAAGTGGCTTGTGATACCGCTAGCATTCTGTCGCCTCCTGCGGAATCCGGTGTTTTCAACGTCACTTGAACGCGACCGCCCGCTGCCGAATCCCCCGTAATTTCGGAGCATTCCAGGCTAGACAATAGCCCGTACACGTAATACTGACCTAGCGTTGTTTTTGTGAAGGCCGCATAAGAGCCATTCTGCAACGCGTCAACCACATTCACGAGTACAGCCCCGTCAGGGGCCCCTCCGTTTGACAAGATGTTAACAATAACGCTGTGTTCCTGCGCCGTCGCCACAAAGTCGTTAATTCTCGCCGCTATCGTGACGCTAATGGAGTTGTTAACGCTAGTGACCATGTACCCTTTTGTAGTAGATTTCATAGTTATCGTAGCCACCCCGGCAGATTCTGCAAATGTACTTATGTCGTTATAGTTGACTAATATAAGTTCGTCCACTTCGCCGATAGCCAGGATACTACCCGCGCTTGCGCAATCGTATGTTATATTGCCCGCTAATTTTTTAATACATGCCATATTATACCTCCTTTACGCTACAATAGCGCCCGTTCTTAACGTCGTATATGTCGTCGGATTGAAGTGCGCGCGCTGCTCACCTATCACGTTTTCCGGCGTCGTTAACGTTATTGTTGTAAACCCACCGTTTGCATTGGCCTCTTCTGTGTAGGCCGACATAGTAAGCCCATACACTAGACCGTACACACGGAATACATTTTTCTCTTTCATCTTAGCGACTGCCACGAACCGACCGTTTAAAATGCGGTTCACGATATCCGCGCTATTTTTATCTTTTCCGTAAATCGTAAAGGTCACGGAATCAGCAAGTCCGGCGGGCGCATTGTCGTTAATACGGGCTTCTGATGAGGCGTTAACGCCTTTCTTATTGGACTCCACTAAGATAGCTTTGCCCCCGCTAGAGAGCGTTAACGTAGCTTGTCCGGCGGACAAGTCGCGCGTAGCAATCTCGGAATAATTGATTAGCAACAATTCTTCAATGCCCGTGGCGCCCGCGTCGCAGTCCACTAGGATAGCTCTATTTAATTTTGATATACATCCCATAGTTATGTAAGTTTAGCGTTAACTATTGTAGTCCAGGGAGCCGCATCTATTAACATCCGTTTCTCCCCTTTCGCATCGTCCGGCGTCTTTAACGTGATAGAGGTAAAACCCCCGTTCGCGCTGCTGTCCGTCTGAATGTCGGAAATTTCCAAACCGCAAAAAGCGCCTAACATACTCTGTTTAGCGTTGAGGTCCTTATATGATACCGCCGCCATAAACCGCCCGTTCATAAGGGCGTCAATGATTTGCGTACTGGAAAAGGACTTGTTATACAGTGTAATAGTCAATGTTTGGTCTATTCCGTTAGACACGTCCGTAGCCTTCATTGCCTCCACCACTTTAGCGCCATTTTTAACCGTATCGACGGGAACTGTTTTAGCTCCCGCCCTTAAGGTTATGGCTGTTATGATATTCGTGGCTGTTGCAGTCATAGCGGTAATGTCGGCGAAGTTGATAAGGTATAACTCCCTTAAACCAACCGCGCCCAATTCGCAGTTATACTGTATCGCCTTGTCTAGTGCTTTTATACAAGCCATAATTTTAGTTGATTTTAATTGGTTAAACTGTTGCCGCTGTACACAGTTTCATGTACTGTGGAACGGCTAACATAGCATCAGCAGCGAATACAGTAGTACTGTAATACTTTCTATCTTTCGCGTCCTGGATAAACGGCGCAATGTTCAATGCGGAATCTTCCAACGCCAACTGAATGTTGGTCTTCGGCGTGAACGCGATAAATGACCGAACCGTTAATGCGTCACCCTTAGCGCTGTTAGATACGTGGCGCAACTCGTTGATTTTATAGCCCTCAAAGTAGTATGCGGGTTTTCCGTCCTCCATGTTAGCCTGCGCCAAATGATTATCTTTGGATTCTACAAGATTCTTGTACGCGCGCATAACGTTGCTAGATACGAAAAATTCGGAGTCGTTCAGTTGGTCCGGGCGTTGGTTGTCGATACACCATTTCAGACAGTCCAATACGCTATCCTGGTCGGTGGGTGTCAATGGCTTGATATCCTCGGTTGATGTCTGCATCTGCTTGATGATACCACCATTTTTAAATACTGTGTATTCGCCCGTGGTATCGGAAGTTTTCAAACCGTCCAACCATACGAGACGCAACATATCAGCCTCCAACACTTTCAAAATCTCGCTCTGCATGAATGCGGCCAACTGTGTTTGGTCGAAGTTGTCAGAAAGGTGCACACCCTTTGCAACCATTTTACCCCACAAGTCCTGCAAACATACCACAATAGGCAATTCGATTTGCGCATGGTCGTAATACTTAACTTTGTCCTGCACCGCGCTGTACTTGTACTCGCTGTCGCAACCTGCGGAACGTCTTACCGCCTTGTCGGTAGCGGTGAATGTAAGAATAGGCTTTCCTTTCTCAATGCCGGAAAGCACCGTTACGCCTGTGGAAAGTTCGCCCTCCAAACCAAGTGTCAAGGAGATAACCTCGGATAAACTGTCAATGTTCAGTTTGTTTAAATCACTAAATGTAAATGCCATAATTTTCTAGTTTTTTAGTTGTTAATTAATTATTTAGCGCCATTTTTTGCGGTTCTCCAAGAATGCCTTTTGAACGGCTTCACGGCTTAGTTTTGTTTCTCCCTTGTTTTCCTCGGTCTTAACCTCGGTCTTTGCGGGCTTCGGAGTTCCGGACTTGCGGTTTAACTGTGTTTTCAGTGCGGAAATTTCCGCCTTTAGCGCGGTAACCTCGGCTTGTAACGTTGCAAGTTCTTCCGGTGTGGGCGTTTTCTTCTCTTCCTCGGTTTCGGTATCCTCTGCAAGTTCTTCTACCTCTACGTCTTTGACTCCTGCGATTACACCACCCTCAACGACTAGAATAATATCCCCGTCCGGCGTGGTAATTTGATAATCTCCGTCCGGCGCCGGGTTTCCGTCCGCTAGTGTAACGGCGTCGCCTACCTGCACTTCGTCACCTGCTGCGGAAACTACGATTTCTGTTCCGTCTACGGTTGTAAATGTCTCGGTCGCTAGATTCGTCTTGGAGAAAGACGAAATCAGGCCTTTAAATGAAAATTTGCTCATGTTCTTTGAATTTTTAAAATTATTATTGCTAAATAGTGAACTAGTCGCGGCGGGAAGCCCTACCAAATCAGCGCTGAAAAGTTCCGTCACCTCTGTAACAGTAGCGGTTTCCGCTTCATCATCGAAAACTTTAACGTCCATTTGATTGACGGATACACCTAGCAACTCCGGTTCCTTCTCAATCATGGCTACCATGAAGGCGAATTCAGAAGGGTACGCAGTTTCCAACGCTTCCGACATTACTAAATCCGCGTAGACCGCGTTTTCATCATGCGAGAAGTTGGTAAAATGCCCTATATACCCGTCTAACAAATCATCGCCGTTATGTGTGCGGCGTGCGTGAATCGGACGCTCATTTCCTAACGCCACGAGGGACGGAAAACATTTTGCGGAAATGACTAATTTATATCTTTTCCCGTTGTCCTCTATGGCATTTTTGGTTTCTCCTGCCTCGATTATTCGTAATTTTTCAAACTTTTTCATGTAGTTATGTTAATTGCGTTACAAAGTTATGATATTAAATTACATTTAAGGGGTTATTTACCTATCAATTATATGCCTGCCGCCACCTGTACGCTCTGTGAGCGCTCGGATTCCTCGTTTATGTCCGTCACTGCGACCTGCGGCGCCGGAACGCGTGCTACCGAATCGTACATAATCGCGGCTAACTTGTACAGGCTGTCGTCAGATAGGGCGAAATTTGAAGGCATCTTAATCGTACCATTTGAACCTACCGAAATTTTCCCGCCGTTCGCGTAACGGTACACACCGGAAGAACCGAAAGAACGCCCGCCATACTCCATATTAAGCGCGGAAAGCGCGTTAATCGCTCCGGAAGCCTTCCGGTTAAGAATATACATGTTCTCGCCTCCTTCGGCCTCGAATCGTTGCCCGTTGGAGCCTACGAACGTTACACCCCCGGCGGAATGGCTAGGGCCGTAAATCTGTCCACCCTTCGCGTACTTCGCTGACGGGGTGCGTACCTTGGTATCTGGCTCCTTGGTTTTCGTAATGCTCATTACTTGCTTCATGCCGGCGGCGACTACTATCGCTGCCTGCGCAATCCCTAGAAAACCACCCTGTGCCAATGCCTTGGTAGCGCCTAGATATGTGTTGATAGTGGCCTGCACTATCGCGGCGGCCTTACCCGCTGCGGATTCTTCGCCTAATAGCGTGGACAATTGCCCAGCTACATCGCCCGCCAAAGCTACACGCGCATTCGCTGCGGCTCTTTCCCTCTGTTCCTTGATAAGTTCGTAACGCTCATATATGCTGTCCGTCTCGGCTCCTATCGCCTCGGCTGCGGCTACCTCCGCGTCCCTCTTCATGTTCAGCCGGATAAGGTCAGCCTCTAGAGAGTTACCTAACTTGATATCGTCTAGCTGTCTTTGGTTCTCAATCTCCATTGCCTTACGGTCCCGGTCTGCCTGCATCCGTGCGTCCTCCTCGGCCTTCACTGACGCGGCAAACTCTAGTTGCAGGGCCTTCACGTTGTTGAGGTATTCTTGCTCTCCAATTAGGTTTTGCTGCCTCTTGTACTTTTCCGCCTCAATCTGTGCGTTGATAACCCGCTGTTGTTCTTCCAGTGTTGCCGCGCCATTCTTCAATTCGTTCTCGGCAATCTGCAATTGCATAGCCTCGATAGCGTCCGCGTACTGATTCAATATGGCTTGCTGTGCTTTAGCCTTCTCGTCCGCTGCACGTTTGGCCGCATCAATTTCGGCCTTCTCTGCGTCCTCTGCTGCTTTCTTCCGGGCGTCTAGCGCTGCCTTAATGTTAGCCTGTCTGGCTGCCGCATCCGCTTTTTCGTATCCCGTCAATTGCCCGTATATTTCTTTCTCCTGTGTGGCGTAATTGGCGCGGGCCTGCTCTAGTGCCGCTAGGGCTTCCTGCTCCTTCCGGGCGTCCTCGTCTGATGTGTATCCCAACTCATTTTGGGCTTTAATTTGATTGTACTTGGCTTCTAGTATCTGTACCTCCATGTCCCGCATAGCGTGCAGTTTCTCGGTAGCCTGCTCTAGAAGCTTCCGCCGCTCCTCGGTACTCTTGTTTTGGTCGGCGGCTAGGGTCTTCAGTTCCTCCATTTCCCTTTTCAACCGTGCCATAGGTACGAGCATATCTGTTTCCGCCTTGTATATGCGCTGCATCTCCTTCTCTAGAGCGCTGGCACTCCTGGCGGCCTCTAATGTGGCGTCCGATATAAGCCCTATCTTATTGAGTAGCCACGTTATTTTCTCAGCCAGCCATTCAAAGGCCTTTGCAAGTGCCGTGAACAACTCCGTTATGTAGTCCAGCAACCGCCCTATAATTGTTTGGAACGGCGCAAAAGCCGCCTTTAGGCTAGTTGATAAGTCGCTGTTACGCTTAATCATCTTTTCAATCAGCCCGATAAGCGTTAACACGGTCGTAACTATAAATAGAATCGGGTTCGCTTTCAATGCGGCATTGAACGCCTGCACACCTGTTATACCGCTTTTCATCGCGCCCACTAGCGCGCCCGTTCCGCCGGATAGACCCTGCGTTTGCAAAATTCCTTCCTTGACACTTTCCGCATAGTTACCCACATTTCTACGGTTGTCCCCTACGGACTTCTCTAGCTCTTTCAGTTTGTCGGATAGGGCTTTGGTTTGCTCTGTGAGTTCTACGCCCTCCTTACTAGTAGTGCGCTGCGCCTCGGACATCTTGTTAAGTTCCGCGGTGTTCTGCGCCAGCTGCGCACGGAGCGCGTTAACGCTCGTGGCCTCGCTGTCTAACAAAGTCTTGGTACTCTTAATCTCGGCGTTGTTCTCCTTCTGCGCGTTAGCATTGTCTAATAGAGCTTTTTTAGTCTCTATCATTTCCTTGTTCAGCTTACTAACTGACGCCTCGTACTTGTCTTGTGATACAAGGCCGTCCGCGTAGTTTTGATTCAGAGCGTCAAGAGCTGATTTTTCAGTGTTATATGCGGCTTGTAAATCTTTTTTGGTCTTTGCAAGCGCTATACTCTTTGCTATCAGAGCGTCGAGGCCCTTCTCGGCCTCTGACGTTCCAAAATTTAAGTCTAATAATGTTACTTGGTCTGCCATACTCTAATTAGTTAAATCCAATTTGTACAAAGATAGCTTGCAATCGCCTTTAGCTACATCATATTCGCCTAGGGATTTTATGTAAAAATACCCTCCCAACTGCGAAAAGTAATACGCCCTGTCCAACTTTAAGTTAATTACGTCCTGGTAGCTTAACCGGGCCTTTATCTTAACTTGAATTCTAGGCGCAAATAACTTGAAGTGTCTCTTTATATACATCCTATAAATGTCCTCTAGTGCAGTCACATACGTAGCGGTTCCGCCTGTTGTGAACTTGGATGTTAGCGCGACTTTCGGAAATGCCATAAAGTTATACGCAAATGGCAAGCCGGATTTATATGCGTCCTTCACAGGATTAAGCGTTCCGGGGCCTATCGAGTAACTGTACTTTACGTCTCCCACCTGCGTTACAAGTTGGTCGGCAAACTCATCCGGAACTTCTATCGTGTCCACTCCGGAAAACCTATCGCTCCAATCAACTATGTATTTATGCCTGTCATTTTTTCGGTCGCGTATTGACGGGTGTATGATTGGCTCAATACTTAGCGTCTTGTTCCGCCACTGCTTCCGCCAATGGAACGCCGTACACAGGTCATCCACCATTTTTTTGACGTCCGAATACGGGAACCCCGTTCCGGTTACTATTGTTCCGGCTGCGGGTCTGTATGCTGTCAGTACTTCCGCTTTCCCTTCGCCCATATCTATTAGCTCTTCCGGCGCGTATCCGTTCGGAAATTTGAAGCACGACTGCTTGACCCCGCCTATCAGCCCTTTCAATATCATATACTTGTCGCTCGTAGGCGTGACGAACGCCACGGAATCAAGTGGCGATACATATAGCCATATACGGTCGGTCAGTCTTGAACGGGCGTATAGAATGCACTCCGTTAAATTGGTGGATTCCGCTACTATGTGCAGTTCCGGCAACGTGCTAGGAATGGTAGTTCCTGTGTACTCCACTATCATACGGATATCGCGCCCTACGCCCGACCGGATATTGAATCCGGGGTTTTGTCCTCTGGGGGCTGGACCGAAAAGGGTGGCATACAAGGCTTTCATAGTATCGGATATTACTACCTGCGCAATGTCCGGATAAATATAGCCGCCCCGGCCTTTCGTGTACTCCTTAGGTACTAAAGTCATATTTCCGGATGCTACATCATTATCCCATACTATGGACGACCGGAATATCATAATAGTGGGCTTTAATAGCGCCGCATCTATCGGTTCGGGTATCGTGGAACCTTCGTTGTTCTTCGGGGTGAGAACCGGAAATTTGCCTTCCTTCCATGTGATATGGTCGTTGATAATCTTTTCAAGGTTGACAACACGTGACGCATTCAGCCACCCGGCAAACATCTGTTCTACCTGCTCTAACTTGTGCTGTATCCGTATTTCTTCGTCGCTCCACTTCTGCGTATTCTCGACTAGCGATATAGAGTAATTCCCGCCGTTGTATGATACTTTGGCGTAGAACTCCACATCATACCCCATGTATTGGAACGGAAGCCCATACACGAGTAATTGACAGTCGTAGAATACGCACTCATGGAGCCCCTTCTGTAAGTTCACAAATGTACGGTCATTGTTGAGGGTCCTCGGTACCTTGATAGTGGCCGAGAACGCCACACTGTCACCTGTCATTGTGACGGGTGATATATTATTGACTGTGAGTTTTACAGAGGACCTCAAAAGGCCCTCCACGTAATTTCCGTTAATCTTTAACTTTACTGTATCCATTTTTACCCTGCTTGTTCGATTCGTATAATTATATCAGATATCCCCGGTCTTTGGAACCTAATTTCCGTACCCCGTGCCGCGCCTGTCGTATTGGCCGCTATCCGCAAATTGAACTTTCTAATATATTCGTTATTAGGGTCTATCCTGGTTGATTCTAGTGTTACCCAACTGTCAAGCCGGAAGAACGATATCTCATCACGTTGTTTTAGCTTTTGCGCCTGTACCGCTATTTCTGCGGTTCGTTCGTTGGCTGCACTCAACACCCACACGGGCGATAAGCGGTCCCAAATCTGATTAGATAATATTGCCATAGCGTCAACGTTGGAATACTGTATAATAGGGGCGTTCCCCGAAGCCCCCGTAACGCTCATCGGTATATTGACAGTTCGGGTCAGACGGGGATTCCAATCTAGCATAACGCGGAACTTATTAAGTTGCACACCGCTAACGGTGAGACTGTCAATATTGTAGGCCTTAGCCAGCGACGGCGGTTTAAGGCTAGGCACCATAGGTGCAGCCGTTACCAACTCAAAGGAATGCATACTTCCTTCTCCTGCCTCTACTGCGTCCCAATTAGCATGCACGTAATTAGTAGGCGCATTGCTGTAGGCGCGTTGGAGTATCACTAAGGTTCCCAATATTTTCCTGGTGGGTACGTGCTTGATGTTGATACGCGCAAATCTATCAGCGTTTGCCCCGGGGCCCGCGTTTTGCGCCAAATTAAACACTAGCTTAATGTTAGGTGCTGCACGTACTATTCTAATATTAGTTACGTAGCTACAATTACATTCCGCGACCATATCGGTATACGGTATTCCGGAAGTGAAGGTAAACTCATTATCATTATGTGCATTTCCGTCATATGCATACATACCTTTGCCCGCCCATTTGAAATCGTTCGGGTATCTGTCAAGAGGGCAATTTACGTACTGCATGGCATTCACATCCGCTATTTGTCCGGTGATGTCGTGTGTAGTGCGGATAATGCACGAGCGCGGAACGCCTCCGGTTTCCGGCAAATTATTCGCCGGGTTCACATACACATCTCCTCCGTTTTGCTCCAATTGGCTAGCGTCTAGATTAACCCATGCCCCACTAGCGCCTGACATATTAGTAACCTTTAATTTCCCCACTCCGGCGGTTGCGCAACTCACCGTAAAGGACTTTGATTCTCCCCCGGATGATATCGGCAAAAACTTAGGCGTGGCGTTCACTGCGGGCGCCCCGTTCTGATTTATCTTTATTCCGCCTATCTGCTCGGTCGTTCCCTCCTTGAAGAAATGATAGTATCCCGTCCGGGGTGCCGTGCTAGGGTTCAACCTACGTCTAGTTACTACCTGTGTACGTCCTATGCTGCCCTTTCCGTTTGCCGGGTCATCTATTATCAGCCAATCAGCCTGCGGAACCATGTCCCACCTGACATTACTAGTAACGTTGGTTAACGCATTTATATCGGCATAGTACGGGTACGACTGCTCATACGGGTACGACTGCTCATACGGGTACGACTGCTCATACGGAGTAGCGGTAAACGCTGCCGGGAGAATGCCGGGCGCGTCCGGTTCAGCGGGCGGTATATAGTTATCCATAAAGCCGATAGTACGCAATGTAATCTGTTGGCGGTACACACGTTCCGAGCCGCTCCACCGGGCGCCCGTGTCGCTGGTAACCTCCATTTTATATCGTTGTTCCTCGTCTATTGTGGGGGACTGTTTCGGAAGCGTCAATTCGATATTTGACGAAACTAACAACTCTTGGAATGCCGGATAAAATTCCTTTGCATACGCTACGTTGATAGTCAGAATGCCCTGCTCGGACGCGCCGCCCAAACCACGCATATAAGTGAAGCCCTCGTTCCAAAAGTAGTCCTTAAACGCATACCAAAACCATTGCCCGTTACGCATATTCCAACGTAGGCGCGCGGCGCATAACATTTGGTCGTCGTTCGCTACGGCTTGCGGCAACTTATTTTCATACTCGGCTACGGCTACCGTATCGCCAGTTTTCGGGCTTTTGACGGTTAATTTCTTGATGAACCTGATATCTATCGTACTGCCTAGGAAATACTTCGTGGGGAACACGTGCGCACCGTGGTAATCGTCCACGGGTTCACATGTGATGTCGTAGCTAGTCAGCCCGTTGTCTTCCCACGACAAAGACGGCATAATAATGTCGTATGGCTGTCCGGGGATTCTCGGCTTTACCGGGAACTTGAAATTGGTTCCGCCTATCGCGGGCATCATATGCACGGGAACATCCGCGTTAAACAAAATAAGTAAACAATATTTGCTATTGTGCGATATAGTGATTAGACCTAAATCGTTACCTCCGCCATTTACCAATGATCGGTCACGCGTTAACGGATTTATTATTGTGCCCGCTATTGACAAATCAAACTCAATCTTCGGTGAATACGGGATATTCTTTAGGAACTTGTTAACGCCGCCTTGCAGAATAGATATTCCCACGTCCTGTGCGGGACTTTCCGGTGTAATGGTAATCGTGTACGACCGTGTAGGCCATACCGGGATAGGTTGCAAATAGAAGTTGGATTCTTCAATTGACACGCTACTCACTAGCGTCTCGTCGATTATGGGTAAATATACTTTCATTATTCAATTTTTAATGTGTCAATAATCGCATATCGTATTATCGTTATAATGTCATTCTGCAATGACAGTACCCTGGCCGGGTTTAGCACATCCGACACCACGCCGCCGGGGTTGTGGTCGTTGGGAACCTTTATTCCCTCCTCGCCTATCATCTTTGCGATAGGATAGGCGGCTTCTATCGGTATGTTCGCCCCTCTACGGTTCTTGTCTTCTATCCAACGCTTGATGACTGATAACGGCGGGCGCCTTCCGGGGGAACGTCCTCCCTCCATTGCGCCGACATAGCGCGGTGCGGTTATCTTCGCGTTGTTGCCACTTACGGTAAGTTTCAGCTCGCGTCCGAAGTTACCGGAAGCTATCAGGCCCTTCTGTATGTACGATTGTTCGATATCGTCGCGTAGCTTGGTTAGCAGCACTTCAATCTGTGTTATCGGATTCTTTGCCATTACTCGGATATATTAATAGTTATTTCCCACCCCGATTTAGGACTATCGTAAATATTCTGCCGTTTGACGACATTTGCAGCCCCGCTAACGTAATTACACCCCGCCTGCTTGGCAATGTCTGTGATAGCGGTGAAAGTCCTGTCTAGGACTTCTATTTCCGCCGCATCGTCACGGAGATAGAAAGACGTTCCCAGCACTTGGATAAGTACCGATACCCCGAGCGGTTCGGGTGCCAAATCGGAGTATGTCTGTATCCCTCCGGGTACATCCACGAAAACGAAGTCACCCGTAATTTGGTTCGCTAGAACATTGCGGGTGTACTCATCTCCGAAAAACACGGGTAGGCCGTGCCGGCCCGCCCATGTTGATACTTCATCTAATATCCCTTTAAAAGTCATATTGCGTCTTTACGTTATTGTCGTATGTAGGCTCCGATTCATCCGATATAACGCGTTTTCCATAGAAAACCCGCGCGGCTGTCTGTTTGTATCTCCCTGTAACGGTTATGTCCCCGTTCGCCGATAGGGAACCCGCCGATACGTGGGAATCACCATTCATCGTTAATACACCGCTTCCCGATATACCGCCCTCACATCGCGCGTTATCTCTCATAATTAAAGCTACCGTAGAGCTAACTTTACGGCCCGAAAAAACCGCGCCCTCTTTCATTATTACGGTGTTTGCGTCCGCCCTGGACGTCGCTAGAAATCTCGCACGGTCCTCTAGGTATATATAACTGTCGGATTTATTTTCCTCCGCCACGGGCGCAAATACCGCGTTGTCCTTGATTAGCATGCTACCGTTTACGTTTGCATTCTCGGTAACGGAGTTCCCTCCGAAATACCCGGAACCGCTTATTGAAGAATCGTACACCGCGGCGTTATCCTCTACCCTTATGTTTCCTTTAACGACTATGGCGGCCTCTTTCGTATTGACTACCTTACAACCGTTGAATGTGCGGATAACTATGCCTTTAAGGTCGTCCTCTGTTACGGGGCTTCCCACCTTGGAGAATGTGATATAGGCTTGGTGGAACTTAACGTCATCTTCCGTAAGTTTCGACACATCGTTAGAATGTGCGTCTACTGCCGCAATCTTTCCGCGTATATCGGTAAATGCCAATGTAGCGGTTACGCCCGAACCCGTGAGGCCGTCAATCTCCATGCCGTGAAGGCCGTTAACACGTACAGGTGTGGCGATAATCATCGTGTTCTCGTTCGCCACCGTTCCGGTGATAACCTCTCCTACCTCCTGCGTATTGAATGCCCCCCTAGCGGCTACCATGTGTGGCTTTAAGTCGGTGCTTCTGTCGTGCCCAAAAGAGCCCCCGTACACCTGCGGGCCTTCTAGGGTGAACGCGCCTTCCAAATATGCATCCTTGTAAATCTCCACGGACTGCGTATTAGCCCCTACGGCGGTTAGGTTAAGGTTCTTCACGCTGTGAATGTCCTCTACCAATGGCCCCATAGCGCGCGTACTCTTGGAAACTACGCGATACATTCCCTGCTTTTCCCCGCTAGCTAAAATAAGGTCATCGTTTGCCAACGGTTCGGACAAATCAGTAAGGGCCTTATCAAAGTCGATATCCGTGTACACATTGCGGTTAACCGGGTTGTGGTAGAACAATCCGTGTTCAACGTTACAACGGATGAATGTAAGTGGCATCCTCGCTGCTATCGCATCATTAATTGTGTTAACCGGAATCACGGTTGCGGACATAGAAAATATTCCGCAATCTTTTGCAATTATACGAGATTTTACAGCGGTAGTTGATGCGAGAAAAGTAGACCCGTCTAACACTAATCTTTCCACGTTCGTAAAGTTACCTACCAGGGAACCCCTCGCCGAAATCAACCGCCATTCCACACCGCACTTAACCACGTCCGCAAATATGATAGCCACGAATCCGCCGCCGCCCGTCTTACTGATAATAACGTTACTTGTGTCAATGACCGATTTAGGCACGCCGGAAGTTGCGTTCCCCGGATTAACCTTAGTTGCAACGGTCATCGCGCTAGTGTACTGAAACTCTAGGCGGCTGTCGTTGATGTCCAGGTAGGCCTCAATGGAAAGCGCGGGTAACGCCACTTTAGCGGCCGTGATATCCGCCGGAACCGTTGCGGCGTACGGTGTTTTGCGGATTAGAATTCCGATATAGTCCGCTCCGGAAATTGCCGCGGTAGCCCCCCACGAAGAAAAGCTAACAAGGCGTTTATTAGCATCGTAGCGTAACACCTGTACCTCATACTCTTTTCCTGATGCCGTTATGTTACCTGCGATTTTTCCCGAATAAATCAAAGATTTAAGCCGAATAATATTCGCGTTGCTAGTTTTACCCTCTTCGTAGGTGGCGCCCAGCGCATTATTAATATGGCCCTGTTCAACGTCCGCTACTGCGAGTTCTCTAGATACTAGTGCGCCCGTCACAAAGTCATGCGCCCCGATAAGTGCGGAAGTCCCCGTAATGTTAACGAATGGTCTCGGGTCGGTTACTGCGCCCTCGTAGCCATTTGTGTCTACAATACTATCGCCGCCCACACGGATAGACGGATAGCCAAGGTTCCCACTGAATATCCACGCGTTGCCCTCCTGTGACAATGTGTTCTCGTCATAGACTATACCGCCTACATCGCCCACGTTAACGTAACGGCCCTGTACGCTGAAAGACCGAAGTGCCTTTATGCGCTTCTTGCCTTCTACTGTGATTATCTCATACTTTTTAATCATAAGTTATTTGTTAAAATGTTTCTTCATTTCCGCTTTTTCCTTTTCTACTTCCTCGTGTCTCTTGGACAGTGCCAATATGGCGTCTAGGTAATTTATCCTTTTCGCCTCCTCGAACGAGCAGTTGAACAACTCCGCTGTAGCCTGTACCAACGTCAATATGTTCTTTGCCTCTTTCAGTGTGTCCGGCTCTGCGTCCGGCCCGCCCGCGCCCTGTGGAAACAACGTCCGTTCCAAATCGTCGGCCGTCTTAATCTGCTCCCGTATGTACTTCATCGCGGTTAGCAAGTGATATACGTTATCGGGTGAATACTCGGCCGTCTGTCCCTCAACCGGGGTGCACCACTTCGTAACCTTCTCCGTTGCTGTCTCGGCTCGGCGCGTCTCGATTAGCTGCCATAGCGTGACTTTCTCAATATTCGGAATGACGTACACGGTCTTTAGCTTTTTGGTTATGAACGGGGAAGCCTTGACGTACTCCGACAATTTATCTAACAACTTACTTTGGTCGGAAGTTAGCCGACCTTCGTAACACGGGTGCAAGTTACATATAAATTCCAATTGTTTGGCGTTATTATACCGACAAAGTGCATAGTATATGCGCATTAGCGCGCGTTTCATACGGCCCTTCACGGTATTCGGGCACGACATCAATACGATATCCTCAAGCCCTTTAAATCTAATCTTATTCATATTCGTCAAATTCTAATTGTTCAACTTGTTCATAAAATAGCCACTCTTGTTCATCCGTTCCGTCGTATTGGACTACAACGCCCAATACATCCGATTCCAATACGGTTCCCGTCCTTCCGTCCTCGGTAACCTGCACACGCTCGTATATCTCTATCATTGTGCGGCCGCCTTAGGTCGGTACTTTCGGATAAGGAAATCGACGCCGTAACGGATAGCGTCCCATGCATGGTTATATGCATCTATCGGCTCGTTGGTGTACAGGTCCGTCATGTTGTCCTTGACGTATGAATAGTTATCCGCCTCGTCCAGTACGTTATCGCTCCTTTTCGTTACGTGTATCCGGAATTGCTTCACCTGCTGAATGCCTGCCTTTACGGAGCCTTTGCCCTTCACACAGGGGATAGTTTTGCATCCGTGCTGCCGTATCTCCACGATACTCTTCTGCTCGGCATTGTCGCATACGGTGTAGACGTTATGCAGCCCGGCTTCCTTTAGCGTCTCGGCTATTGTGCGGTTCAGCATTCCGGTACGGTAGCAAATTTCATCTATGTACAGATCCCAACCACGCATGTAGATATCGACTATTGCGGTCGGGTCTTGCTGAAAGCCGAAATCAATCCCTACACAGCGTTTTGTGTCCTCGCCCTGTAATTCCTTGGGCAACTCCTCAATAATGTCAATTTCTGGATATATGAGGCCTTCCAGCCCGCCTGTCTGTCCTTCACCGTATACGCGCCACCAATTTGGGTCGTTGGCGTTCTTCTCGATTGCCTGTACTTGTTGTTCGGTCAGGAACGGGTTGTCTTTGTACGTGCTGTGGATAGTTACGTACTTGTCCCCTACAAAATCAGTCTCGCCCCAAAATCTACGGACGGGGTTAAAGTCGATTATCACCTTTAGCCGGGTACGCACGTCCAGTTGCCGGAATATTTCCCTCGGCACCCTTTGCGCCTCGTTGATGAAAAGAATGTCGCGCGCCGGGCCGTGTACCTTGGCGGCACTGTCGCACCCGAAGAATTCAATATATACACCTTCCTTTACGGTGTATATCATCTCGGACTTGTTGAACGCGCTGTCCTCCCATACTCCTTCGTCTATCAGCATATTTGTGAAGTCGCGCAACATACCGCGACGGACTGCGGGCAATGTGTCCGTTACGCAACTAATCATTAGCGGCTCGGTACTTTCCCGGGCGATTAGGTAAAGTAACTGTAACACGCTCCAAGTCTTAGAAGAACGCGTACCGCCTTTACTCGCTATCCCTCTTATGTACGGGTCGGTTACCGGGCCTATCATTTTATCGAATACATATGTACATTTCATATAAGGCTATTTTCCTTCGTTTTCTGACGTTTTGTGCTCTTTCTTGAAGTCCTTTAGCTTTTGGACTCTAGATGCCGTCCTAGGGTCTGAAACCTGTATTGTGAGGCCTCCTTTAATCTCCTTGCCACCGGATGTGTAGTCAAGCGCTGTTTTCAGCCCGCGTAAAGAGCGGATGTACGTAGGGTCGAACGCCTGCGACGCCGCGCCCGCGTCCATATCCTGAAATATCATCATACGGATATTGTCGATAGCTTCGGCGAATCCCTTGGATGCCTCTAGACCGAACTCTTCGTAATTGGCTTCATATATCCGTCTACGGTCCGCCAAATAGTTAGGTGCCGCGCCAAGGAACGCGCAGAAGTCCGATTCAGACATAAGTCGCTTTCTCGGAATGTCTAGTATGGTACCCGCCATGTTACCCGACTTAACTACGTCGTGTACTATTATAGGGTGCGCATCTATCCACTCGCGGTACCGACTGAACGCTTCTAGAAGGTCGTCCGGTTCCTGCCAAAGCGGGGTCAGCCCCCAACGGCGGCGGCATATCTGAAAAACGCTATCGCACCCGGTTTCGTCGGCCGGATTTAGGCGCGTGGGGGATTTTTCGAGGCGGGCTTGCGTACCAACGTTCACCGGCACCCCGTCTTTCCCTATTGCCACCTCCGGCACGGGCTTCCCCGCATCCTTGTTCTTATCTGTTTTATTCATACGAAAATTGATTCTTAATTATTGACAGCAAATATACTACATTCCCACCTCAAATACACGCTAAATGCCTATAATTGTGGTTTACGTACCGTAACTATCTGTTTTACAGCAACTTAACGTCCCGAAACGCAGGGGTGTAATAGATGCCATAGGTGTGTCACAGATGAAGAATGACACGTAAAGTGCAGTGGCACAGCGAGTTACAGCCAGTGTCACAGATGTAATAGCATTTTCCCTGGAAGATAAAAATAAAAAAATAACACCTTTGATTTTATATTAATTAATATAAGTTAATATATATCAAATCACTAATCTAAAATCATTCATTTTTATCTCTATACAAATCATCTATTACATCTATTACACTATATATAACTATATAAATATCAGTCAGTTACGTGTCACTGATGAAAAATCTTTACCTGTGACGGCAAAAAGTTTGTAGCTTGATAATCAGCGCTTTACGCGTCATTGGTAAGTGTCACAGATAAAACAGAATTGTAAAACCTTTTAGTACACTTTTTTGAGAAGAAATGCGTAAAACGGCTGATTGTATATTTTCTCTCAAAAAACTTTTCTCTCAATATCCTTTAAAACACTCTTTTTGCCCGAAAAACGTTATTTTCAAATTGTCTCTCAAAAAATATTGTTTACAACGATTTAGTATCAATTAACCTAAAATGTTAATAAAATGAGAAAAAACTTTCCTCTCAAAATCTTTGTGTCGTCACTAAAATTGTAATAACATAGAAATTTGAGAAGAAAGTTTTTTCAGCTATTCGACTACTTTACCGTCTTTATCCCTCGCTATAAAGCTATGTTTGCATGCCCATTCGCGTAAAATTTCCTTACGATTCCTTAGCGCCCTGCACGGTTCCACCGTTTCCCACTTATGGAACGACCATTTCCACATGTCTAGTGATACGGTGCCGTCCTTATAATAGTTAAGGCGGTATATTACATTTGATTCTACCCTGCCTCGGTAATTAACCGTCCCCGTTCCCGGGCACCATATCCTAGGGACATCCTCCGTATTGAACTTGTCTAGCCTGGTCTTTTTGTTGTCCTTGATAAATAGGGTCTCAATAGTTGGTATCCGGTTTGGTTCCGTTCTCGTGTTCCTATCGTCCCGTACCGTAGCTATCCCCCCTCTTATCTTTGGAATCGCCTCACAAATATCCATAGCCTTCACTAGGTGATAGGGGAAATTTTTAACCTTCCGGTAATATATCCCGTTCTCCTTGCAGAACTTGAATAGGAAGAACTCATTTACATTTAGTATCGTGGCTAGGTCCTGTATTACGAACTCTAGCGGTTTCTTTCTGCAATCCATTTGTTTCTGTCCCATTATAATCTACACATTGTTAATGCGGCTATCAGCGCCAACAGGAACGCCCAAACCACTATTATTAAAATCGCTGTTAACATTCTCACTACTAGCCCGGGCAAATCTTCCGGGCTACTCATCCACTTGCAAAATCTCTTAATCATAGCCTCAACGCCTCCCGTATCTTTCCCAGTAACGCATACATCTCCGTGCGCGTCAATGTCAGTTGTACTTGCGGATTGTTTTTCCGGTAAAACGTAAAGTCCGTAGCCCTCTTTAGGTTCCTCGGCACGCTCTCCGCGTATATTACCACTTCCTCGGCTTCCGCCTTCCCTATCTTCATACGCATATTATATTGCGCCTTTTCCGCGCGGTACAATGCGGTCTTGAAAATCTCGTTCGCTGTGGGACGTCCGGTTGCCTCGGCCTGTTCCCTCATTTCCTGCTCTCTGAATAAATGCTCCATGTCTGCCATAACTTTATGATTTAAAAGATTAGTTTGACTAGGTAATGTAATACGTAATTGCCCAATAGCCACCAGGATAGCGCGGCCCCTACGAAACCGCCCACTGCTGTGCACGTGGCGTCCACCCAATCGAAAGTACCGCCGTGCTGCGCATCTTTGAACTCCATACCTAGAGCTAGCCCGATAGCAAACCAAAAGTTTATCGCGCCCGCCGGGATAGCATAAAGGAAGTGTTTCCAACGGTTGGACTCAAGGAACCACCGTAATAACTTGTTGCGCCCTTTCGCGCTTACCACCTCGGCGGATACCTTATAGCCGAATGGTGCTATCCCGCCCGCGGCGCCCTTTACCAGCCCATAATCCGTCTTTCCGTCTAGCGGCCTATACGTATGCGACGCGTGGTCATCTGCTAGCAGTATCTCTCCTAAATACTCGTAACGGTATCCGTCATTCAGTAATACTACATCACCTTTCTTGTAATTTGTTGTTTTCATACTTTACATTTAATTAAATGAATAAATTCCCTAATATATGCTCTATTACCTTTACCGTCCACCCGTTACCGCACATCCGGTATATCTGTGTGTCAGATACCACCCACTCGTACCACTCCGGTACGGTCTGCAACCGTGCGCACTCTCTAGGCGTTAACCGTCTTACACGACAGTCCTCTCTTAGTACCAAATTTTTCGAGCCTGTTAACAGGGTGTCATTTTTCGAATCGGAGAAACGGATAGTCCCCAATACGCTTACCCCGGATTTCTTAGCGTCTCCCCTGTGGGTCCTTATTCCCTCCGTAGTGACTGTTACCCCCTTTACGCGGGGCGATAAATCCCGCAACCACTCCCGCAACCACTCCAACAACAGGTTATCTTTTTGCACCATTGTTATACAGTTAGATTTTCCGTCCGTTCTCGGTTCTAGGTTCTGCCTAGTAATACCGTCCGGGTCCGTTCTTCCTCGGCTAGCTACTATAAGATTATCTTTACCGTCCTTGTAGCACCGTTGCAATAGCGTGTTCGCCTTTCCGTCCGGTGACACAACGCGCGCACCGAAACCGTTTCCCTTCTCCGTACTTTTCTCGGTGTGGTTAATCATGCCCTGTATGGTCTTGTCGGATAGATAGTACTTTTCATCTACTTCGTCCTCTAGTATATCACGTATGTATATTCCTTCGTCTTTCGGTTGGGGTATCTCAGCTATGTTAGTCCAGTACAGGCGCTTCCGGTTCTGCGCGGATACTAGGTTACTATTAATCCTGACTGGTTCCACTCCGATAGCTGCCGTTAATACCGCTTCCCATTTCTTCGACATAACTACATTTTCTAACAGGAACTTAACGTCCGGGTTATACTTCCGTATGTCTGTCAATATGCGCATATACTCCCAAAAGAGATACGATTGCCCCTCAAATTCAAATCCCATTTCCTTGAGGTCTAGGTAGGTCTGCAAGTCGGTTATATCCACCTTATCAGTTGTAACCATACCCACCTGTTTTCCTGCAAATGAAAATGATTGGCACGGGCTTCCCCCTATCAGCAAATCGATTCTATCCAATTGCGATACGCCCACCTTGGTAACGTCCCCTAGTTGGATAGTCCCCGGAAACACGTGCATAGTCTGCTGTATGGCGAACTTGTCCACCTCGGAAGCGTAGTACTTTTCCGGGAAGCACCCTAGTTCGGTAAGTGCGATTTGTCCGCAACTCATCCCGTCGAATAAACTCAATACATTCATAATTTATATTTTTTAATTAGTTCCTTAACTATGTTCATTAATCCGTCCTGCGCGGTGGCCTTTCCATTTAGCACACTTATTACCCGCTCGTCTACGGTTCCTTTGCTTATCAAGTGGTGTACGAATACACTGTTCTTTTGGCCCTGCCTCCACAACCGCGCGTTGAACTGCTGATATAATTCCAGGCTCCATGTAGCGCTGTACCATATTATACGGTTGCCGCCCTTCTGCATGTTAAGCCCGTGGCCCGCGCTCGCCGGGTGCGTTACTAGTACGGGTATCTTTCCCTCGTTCCACTCCCTTACATCATCCACGGTGTTAAGCCTCCGCGCACCGAACGGCTGTAAAGCCTTCATTATCCGGGCTTCCTCGTGCTTAAAACCATAGGCCACAAGTACGGGCGCTCCGTTCGCCGCCTCAACCATTTCTACAAGGGTCTCTATCTTTTCGTCGTGCACGTTGTACACGTCCCGTACTTCATCGTAGACCGCACCCCCTGCATATTGCAGTAACTTGTTTGTAAGGGCCGCGGCGTTTAGCGCTGTGATTTCTTTGGAATCCCCTCCGGCGGCGTCAAGCAGTGTTAGAAGTTGCTCCTCCTCGAACTTGTCGTATGCCTTCTTCACTTTCTCGGATAGCTCGACATAATTGTTGATGTACGTCACTTCCGGCATATCCAGGAAATCAAGTGCTTTCATTGACAGCGTGATGTCGGATATCTTTCCCCCTATCACCTCCTCGGTATCGGCCAGCGGTTTGTACTCGTAGATTATCCCGGCGTTCTGCCGTCCCGGTCGGAAGTAGTTGGCGCGGTAATCGGTTATCGTCTTACCTAGCCTTTGCCCGCCGTCAACAAGGTACATTTGCGCCCACAGGTCAATAAGTCCATTTGGCGCGGGCGTTCCGGTAAGACCTACGACACGGTAACAACTACGGCGGATAACTTTTGCCGCCTTGAACCGTTTGGCGCTGTGATTCTTGAAACTGCTTAACTCGTCCAACACTAACATATCATAGGGAGCCTTTTGCCCGCCCCACATTTGCAAGAGCCATACGAGATTATCCCGGCTAACCGTGTACACATCCGCATCCGCCCTAGCTGCCGCTTCTCTTTGTTTGGCGGTGCCCTTAATGACTGATACGCGTAGGTGGCGTAAATGGCTCCATGCGTTAACCTCGTCTATCCACGTCATTTCCGCTACTCTCTTGGGGGCTACTACCAATACCTTAGTTACTTCAAATCGTTCTATCAAGTCAGACACGGCCGTTAACGTGGACACGGTTTTCCCTAATCCCATGTCAAGAAACAGCGCGGCGCACGGGTTGTTCTCGATATGGTTGACGGCCGTTATCTGATACTTGTGTAACTGTGTACGGTCTAGCATTATTCCCCCTTGTTGATTGTTTGGAACACTACGTTCTTCTCGTCTTCTCGGCAGCCTTCGTCACACAGGAAGTCAAGCCCCTTGCATTCGGGCGCGCCTTCTTCGTTGATACTGTAAAATGCACACCCCTTACAGAGGTTATCGTTCGCCTCTCTTACTACGTAGGTTGTACCGTCCTTCTCAAACGTGGTGCCTACACACATATAACTATTAGCTCTATTACTCATGCCATTAAATTTTTAATTGATATTATCTCATTCCTATCTCGTCCATATACAACTCGTTCGCAAGGTCCTTCCGTGTGAACCGTTCCGGAAATAATTTCAGTACTTCGTCTATTACATCCAGTATATCGGGAAAGGCTGACCTGATGTCTAACAGGTTGCACAACTCTCTAGCCGGGTTGGCCTTGAATACTACATCCGTGTACGTTTCCCTCAATTCGTCGATACCTTCGTACGGGGTCGTCGTTAGGTCGTTGAGGCCCCTGCGTGTATGCTCTTTGCGTAGTATCCGGTCGGGTACCTCGGACAACAAGTATTGTTGCAGGTTATCCGGAAGGGCCTTAATAGCGTCCCCGATTGCGTATCCCTCGGTTGGCGTCCCGTGCGCCATAGCCTTAACCAGGTGCCCGAACTGATTCACGCGGTCTACTTTAAGTTTCTTATTAAATTCTTCCATGTCTCTAGTAAATTAATAATCCGACAATAATATAATATTCTCGACGGGTACCGTTACGGTCTTATGTCCGGTAGCGTTCGTATAGGCGCCGGGGCAATTGCATCTGACAACCACTTCCCGCTTATCACATAGGTTTTTGCCTATTATCCACCCGGTGTACGTTCTGTCTCCGCGTTGGAAACAAATCTCTTTCAGTGTCCCGTCGCGCCTGGTGGTCAGGTCCATAAGGGATAACGGCGAGACACCCTCCATGATGTTACGGGCGAATATCGTAGCACGGTCTGTCATAATAAGGTGATACTCTTTATTGTATAGATATGTTTCCAGGTCCTTAAGGGAGTTGAATCGTTTCCGTTCCATTGTCTTTACGTTGGTCGCTTCATATATGTTATGCAGTCCCGCATGTACGAAAACCTTTAGATACTCATTTCCGTTACCGTATAGCTCGTTATAGTTTCTTTCTGTGGTCTCCATATTATTTGCCTCCTATTACTTTAGCCATTGTTGACAATTCCTTTCTGCTCACTACTATGTACAGAGTGCGACCGCGTCCGTATATCTGCCACGTGCCGTTAAACTTTGAATAGGTAGCCGTATTTCCGTCCACGTTATTAAGATTGACTACTTCACCCTTGGTCGGTTTATATTCCGCTAGGGACGTTAATAGGGCCGTAGCGGCGTCTTTATCCCCCAATGGTATATCTAACTCGTGTGACGTGGCATTCGCTATCAGGGCGGTTATCTGATACGCTACCGCGCCTTCCTTCTCTACCTTCACTAACTTACACGTGCCTAGGCGGAACGACTTCATAACCTCCAATTTCCCGGACTGGCTAGATACTTGCGCCATTGCACTAACTGCAAACAAAACTACTACTAAAATACTAATTAACTTTTTCATATCTTTTGGGTGTTGTGGGCGGTGTTACCCGCCCGGGTTATTATTTATTTGCTTAATGTATATCCGTCTGCGCCGTAAACTATTTTCCCTTCTATCAATAGTTTCGCGATAGCCTCGCAGAAGTTTTTGTACTCGCATTCGCAACCTACATAGGGTATTATGTCTCTTGTCTTCTTTAGTCCGCTACCGATTGCTTTCAAAATTGATTTTTCTAACTTTTTCATATCTTCTAATTTTAAGTGGTTATTTCCTTTTGACACTTCAAAGATACGGATACCTTTTGAACTACAAAACTTTTTGTCAAAACATTAACATTCGTTATATCAGTTCATTCGATATTAACGCCTAGTAACATATCAATGTACAAAACAGCATTTTTGTATGCTTCCGGGCTATCCACCACCATAACGGAAAATCCTACCTTTCGTATCCGGTTTATAATATGCTCCTGTATCTTGGTTGGTTTCTTTCCGATGCTCTTGAACTCGACAAAGAGCGCATTCCCTCCTGGTATCAAGTACAGGCGGTCGGGCAGCCCGTTAACAAATTGGGATAGCAACTTTACCGCTATCCCTCCTTTGTCGTTGACGTACTTAGATAAAGTACGTTCAAACGCTTTTTCGCTAGTTTCCGTTGCCTTCATCGATTCCCGGTCTTACTATCCGTATAACGGTATTGTTAGCTATCTTGCATTCCCTCCGTAACGCGGTATAATTGGTACGGGCTATGACTGCCTGCCCCCACGTTAAATTACTGCATCCCTCTAGGGTGTTCCAATTGTCCGACTTCTTATCGTAGGTTTCCAATTTGTACAGGCCGCAAAATGTGCCCTTCATTGACTTGTCCGGGGTGATACGTGTGGCGCCGTCTCTGGGTCCTCTTAGTTTCTTTCTGTTACTCATTACTTGTCTATTATCGGTTAATACTTTGTTCTTTCTCCCTGTACACTAGTATAACCCTCTTTACGGCTCCTAGAGCCTCGTTACGGGGTTCTTCTTGGAGGTCTTTTATACGGGCCCATATAATTTTCCGGGCTGTACCTATGTGGGATACTTCGGGGGTTCCCATAAGGGCGGTTATTTCCTCCCCCCGGTACTTGACTGCCCTACCGCTTTCGAATATAGCGGTTACCTTTAAAATTTCAAACATAATTTATATATTAGTTGTTGGTTCGCAAAATATTAATATAAACGCTACGAAAGCTAGGGCCCAAAATAGGTATGTTAAAAATGTAAGTATCTTCTTTTTCATGTACGTATGGTATTAATGATCCTGATATTCTATTTTTTATTTTTCTCGCGGATCCGTATCGCGCACGGACCCCCGATTTGGCGAACGCCCCGTTAACAATATCCGTGATACAACCGCTTTTTGCTATGTCTGCAATAGCTCCTTGTGAAATCTCCATTGTTACCGTTGTGTCTTCTCCCCCTAGGGGGCGAAATGTTACTTTAATTTTCATGATTCTTTAATTTTAAAGGACTATTAATTTTTATAGGCGGGTTGCCCCGCCCTGGATAATGATTACCCGATTACTACACATTCTTTACTGTTAATCTTCTTGTCCTGTATATCGACGGCTATGTACTTAAGAGCCTTAAGGTCGTACAGAACCGCGATAGTGCTACACCCGTTAGCGGTGTTATAGTCGGTGACTACGTTCACGAGTTCGTATATCTTATTACCTACTGATATCTTAACGTTGGTTTGTCCGAACAAATTGAATGTTACTACGTAGCTAAATTTCTTCTTTTCGTCTATTACTTTAGTTGCCATATCTTTTAATTTTAAAGGGTTATTAATTTCTTATTGACACTACAAAGATACGGATACTTTTTGAATCACAAAACTTTTTGAGAAAAAACTTTGTAGATTTAACACAAATAAAGAAAAGGAAACGTTTCGCAACGTCTCCTTTCTGAACTGTAAACCCCTTAAATCGTAGTCGGTGAGGGATTGAATGAGTAGTAATTGATTCTCTCGCGGCAAAGATACCCGTTATTTTATAATATCTGCCCCTACTCGCCTATAAATAACCTGCGGGCCGTATATTTTCTGTCGGGCCTGCTTGTCACGCTTCCAACCTTTCAAGGCTTTAACCGCGTTGGATAGCTCTCTAGCCTTAACTACTGTGTACTCGTCTTTCCGCCTTCCTAGCGCTTCCGTCCACAACTCTATAAGACTGAAAGAGTTTTTAGTTTCCGTTCCTTCCTCCCCTAAATCACCGTTAAGGAAATCTAGGCGTTGCGCTAGAAATCTATCTTCATAGTCAGCTGGGAACAATCTATCTAGGTATTCCTCTATAAGACCTTGTATCGGTGTGCGCTCTGTGAACTCCTCGCGCGTTCCGCCGGCAATGGCTTCCGCTTCATCCGATAGTGTGAGGGCTTCACCTAACATGTACCCCTCCATTGCTTCCGCCCAAAGTTGGTCTACAATGGCATCAAATTCCGGCTCAAATATAAGGCGGGTTTTCCTCGTGCGTTTCACCCCCACGGGAAAAAACCGTCTGTTTCCGGTCGCATCCTTCAGAAATTCGTCATCATTCGTCGAGCCGAAAAATACGCATTGTCTCTTATGAGTTTTCACGCGTCTAGCGTATGCGCCCCTATACGTATCTTCCCGCTTAGATATAAAGTTCTTCACCGCCTCAACGTCCGATTTTCGTAGGGCCGATAGCTCGGCTAGCTCCACGAGCCACGCAAATTGGATAGCCTCGTATGATTCTTTTCCGGATAGGTTGGTTAACGAATCATTGAACCACCCTTTTGAAAGTCGTTGGATAAGTGTTGACTTTCCTACACCCTGCTCGGAATAGAATACTAGAGCGGTGTCGAACTTGCGCCCCGGCTCGTATATACGTGTAACGGCTGCGAGCAGCATTTTCCGGAACGCCTCGCGAGTGTATGCGTTATCCTCGGCCCCCATATATTCAACTAGAAATGTATCAATGCGCGGTACCCCGTCCCATGTCAACGACTCTAGATACAATTTGATTGGGTGGAACGCGTTATCACTGCTAACCTGTTCTATTGCGTCGTTCAGCTTGGCATCATTGTATATCCTGTGCATGCGCTCTATACGCCCCTTGATAATGGAGATATCCGTATCATTGACTGGGTCGCCCTTCTTGCTTCCCTTGGCGGTGAATGACGGGCGGGTAAATACTATCGTCTCCTTTAGCATGTCATAAGCCAGCAGCCCATTTAACAGGGGGTCGGACTTGAACGCGTTAACGAAGTTGTTAACAGTTACTTGCTTGTTCCCTTTTCCGTCTAAATCCCACACAAGGTCGGTAACTTCCTCGGTTATATCTGACTTCACCGCATCCCCGTAATCTTCGAAGTCGTTTAAATCGGCATCCGGCGTAATCAAGTCCTTAACACAGTCCTTATCTTCGCAAACTAGCTTGTTCATCGCCTTCGTGCTACCCCCTTTACCTAGGTGCCCGAACTTGTGCACACGTACAAGGTCGTAGGCGTTATAGGCGTGCCCGTCTGAAATCGGGTCGGTGGAGTGGTACGAGAAGCAAAATAGGTCGTCAAATACTATCATACCGCCCACACTATGCCCCGCCTTGTAAGTGTAACGGTCGTTTCCCGGCGCTATCTCGTACACGTCCGAAAGGTACTTTTCGATAGCCGCCGGAACGGAATAAGCCCGGCAAAACGCCCCTACTAGACCCGCCTTTTCGCGGGGGTTCTGCGCCATTGCCTTACTGACAATTGCGCGTGTCTCTTTCTCCTGGTCTGACTTGAACGCCCAATTACGGATATCTCGCCACTCCTCGTTATTCCCGTACAGGGATAACAGGTATTCGGCGCTGATAGGCTCACCCTCGAACACTTCGAAAACTTTCGGTTGGTCTGATGAGAGAGATTGCCAATACATCATCCGTTCGGCTTGGAATGTGGTAGGGTCGAACAAGTCTATACCTAGCAATTCCGCCATTTTACGCGCTGCGGCTTCGTATTGCGCCGCGTCCTGCACTTCTTCGGCGAACGGAATAACCACACGGAACCGCCTGCTCTTTTCCCGGTCTGAACGTGTATTGTATATAACGGCTGCTACACCGGGAAACCTAGTATCAAATTCCACAGGAAAAAGACCGTCAGCATAGTCAACGTCTAATGTTATCATAGACCGTGATAATACCGCACTTTTAAGACGTCTAGCACCGGAAAGTTCCCCCGCCATATATCCGCCAACATCTTTCAAATTGGCGCGAGCGGTGCGGTCGAGGCGGTCAAACTCTCGCATAGTCTCTGTACCGCGTATATCTCGTTTGAGGCGCTCCAAAAAATCCTCCCACGTATATCTGACAGTAGACCATTTTAAAGACGCTGAACTACCTGCAACCGACAATGTGTACTTATTCATAGCTAATCTTTTTTGTAGTAATTACTTATAAATCCTTCCGCGTTCAACGGGATGCCAAATGGCTCGGCCCATTCCGGTGTAGTCGCCATAGCTTGGCAAATCTCCCGTAATGTTACGGTTGGTTCCCCAAAATCGTCTAGAGGCACCTCGTTAACCGTCTCATCATGTATATGCCCCACTATATCCACATCCGGAAATCTCTCTCTTATGGTTTGCATTCCATGTACTAACAAATCGCGGCTAACCGCCTGTGTTATATTCTCGGTCAGCTTTCCGCCGTATGTGTCCAACTCGGCCCATTTCCCGACTAGGTTTGTTCCCATGTATGATATAACGCTGCGTTCCCTACCCTTTATTGTTTTTGTCTTTATCCGGCATTCCGGGTAAAACAGGCGGCGCCCGGAAGGTAACAGGATAGCAAGTGAATTGTTTTCTGTGAACCACTCGAACGCGCACACCCATACACCGTACACTATTACATCTACCCTCTTTTTGTTACGTATGCAAAGTTTTGCCTTAGAATCCAAGGTCCCCCAAAATTCCACTATTCGCGGGGAAGCGTCGCGCCAACGTAGTATGATATCCTTGTATAGAGCCGGGTCGATTGATTTTTCATAGTCCATAACTTCCATAGCCCCTACCCAACCTTCGTACCCTAGTGCCAACTCTGTTACCTTTCCTTGCTGCCTGTAATGAGTGCCTTTACCACATTGATTTTCCGGTAGACTGAATGTACGGCTAGCGGATACTACATATATGTCCTTTCCATTACGGAAGGCGTCAAGGCGCCATTCTTCACGGGCCAGGCCCGCCAATACACGCGCCTCGATTGCGGAATAGTCCGCTACTACGAACACCTTTCCCGTGTCGGCGATAAAGGCGGTGCGGATAAGTTGGGAAAGCATTCCCGGCGCATCGCCCCAAAACATTTCGAACGTACTTAAATCGCCCTTCTTAGCGTCATCACGGCACGCGTCTAGCTCCGTTATATAATTGCGCGGTAGGTTCTGCATCTGCACTAGGCGCCCCGCAAAACGGCCTGTACGCCCCGCCCCATAGTAACGGTACAATCCATGTACGCGCCCGTCCGGACATACGCAATTTAGCATTGACGTATATTTGGCGTTGCTGGTCTTATTGATAATCTTCCGTGATTCTAATACGTCCGCTACTTGTTCGTCGTTGCACTCCTCTATAATAGCGTCTATATCCTCTTTCCGGAATGAATCGAAATTCTTTCCGGTGCGGATAAGGCAAAAATTCTTCAGTTGCGCGGTTGACTTTAGAGAGGATATTCCGTACAGGTCTTTTATGCGGTGTTTCAGCCCGTCGCAAAACTCGTTGTTAATCTTCTCCGCATTCGTGGCTAGCTCTGTATCTATCTTTATCCCGGCGTCATTAATATATTGGTCTAGCGCATATACTTCCCTTTCCGATTCGGGAAAGTCGCAATATTCTAACCTGTGGTACGCCTCGCGTTCTGATAGTACATCATAACGGAGATAGTCTATAAATTCCTCGGCCTTCTCGGGAAAGTCATTCATGTAATTCCGGTAGGTGTTTCCGGCCTTATCCTGCTGTGGAAGGCAAAAGAATTTTATTAGGGCTAGTCCGGTGCCCTTCTTTCCTTCCTTCAGGTTCAGCGCGGAGGATACCATTTTAAGCGATTCGGGGAAACCCGCATATAATGCCAGTGACGCGGTGCATAAGAATCTCTTTGCCGGGATGCGTATGCCGTAGGCCTCTAGGCACAATCTTTCAAATTGCGCGTTGTGCGCTACTATCGTGTAGCGTTCATCTTGTATAAGGTCTTTAAATCTTCTCCACCTGGGTGCATCATTCGCAACATCTACTATAACTACATCACCGTCCCCAATCGCGTAACCTACCAGGAGTATTTCAAAGTCGATTGCAGCCGTATATCTGTACGCGCCGCCCGTCTTTATGTCCTCACTGGAATACGTTTCAAAATCTATGTAAATTGGGTTAATCATTTGTTCTAATTTTAGGGGTAAAAATAAGGCCCACCCGCTTCTACTCGGGCGGACCTCGCACATTTGTTATAAAATAAAATCGGTTAATAAATAAAAATTAAAACCCTGTAAATGTTATTCAAAATCGCTTAAACCACTTTCTCCTCCTTCATAATCGAAGTCGTTAACGCTTGCACCCCCGTCTAACCGATCATCGTCCGTAACTTTTTGAATCCCGTTAAGCCCGACACCGACTCCGCAACTAGTAGCGGATTTAAAGTACGTGAACAAACTTAGTGATGCGGTTCCCCATGAACCTGAATACATATCTTCTTTAACCGTAATCGGCTGTTTATATTTGTCGATAACAATCGGCGCACCGTTCTTTTCCTGTCTCTTGGCGTTCAATACCCACATATCCGCGTACCCTTCTTCGCCTTTTTTATCACCGTCCGTTAGCGGGTTTCTCCAACCTTCCGGAAGCACACCCTTTAATTTCGGGTTGTTGGCTAGAAATTCGTCCGCCAATTCTTTTAGCACCTTTTTAATCTCGTTCACCTGCTTGGTGTCTGATTTAGGGATAAGTACGGATACGCTGTAATAGTTTGTATTTCCGTCCATAATCGGAGCGGCCTCAAATACTCTTACATAGGAAAATCTCACGTTCTTTAAAATCAATTTTTTACTCATGTCTTTAAAATTTTATAGGTTTTTTAATTCGATTCAAAGATATATCTTTATTTTTATATCCTGTAATCGCTTTACTTATTTTAATATTCGTTAGCTTTCGATATCGAAATCGCTTAGCGGGTTAATCTCGTCCCCTGGCGCGCTGTCCGGGACTAGCTTAGGGTTGCCCGGCTTGGACTTTACGTACTGTCCGTAGAGAGCCGAAAATTGTTTTTTCCCTACTAGCTTCTCGAGGTCTCCAATACCTTTCAATTTGATGTTAAAAATCTCATCTTCTAGGTATTTTTTGGTTAACAGGTCTTGCCGTATGGCTTCTTCATCAGTTATCACCCTGCTAGACCTTCCCGCGACCAATTTGTATCCTTTCCACTTGTGGCCCCTTAGCGCCTCATCATACACGAACTTGTTGACACTCTCTAGCCAACCTTTGTACTTGTCTATCTTTTCTATAAGGTCGCAAATCTCGTCCTCTGTAAGTAGTTCCGGGTATTCGTACCTGTCGAAGTCATTTACTACCGCCTCGTACTGTTTCCGACATTGTGCCTTTACAGGGCAAAAACCGCACCAATCGCCCATTTTTTGCTCTCCCTTTCCGGCGAACGCCTTCTTAGCGGTCGGTTTCAGAACCTTATCGGCCCACTGTAACAAGTCATTTGCGGATATCTCCCACACATCGAAATGATTTAGCCGTACTTGTGCTATTACTAGGCGGATAGTCTTTATAGACGGTTTCCCCTTAATCGCTCCAAGTGCATACAACATCATTTGTGTGTTGCGCTCTGCGTAGACTTTAACGCCTTCCCCGTACTTCAAGTCGATAATTATCAGCGTATCACGCCCCACTAATTGACAGTCAACAGAGCCGAAGCATTCCGGCGCGTATTCGGATATATCTACTTTTTCCTCTAACAGCATTTTGCACACCCCGTCCGACTTTTCTAGGTTATAGTTCTCGTTCATCACGAAATCGCAATAATTGCGGGCGTGCCGGAACATTTCTTGTTTAAATAACGGGTGCGTCAGGTGGTCATCTTTCAGTTCCGGAAGTTCTTCCCCGAACGGGTCAGGTTCCCATACTCCGGCATTCCATTGCGCTAGGCAATACTCGCAAATCTCGTGGAATAAGGTGCCTTCCTCGGCATATACACTTGACTTGTTTTCTGCGTTCTCCGCTAGCCTAGCCGAAGGTGTGCAATTCAACCAACGGCTAGATGAACTAGGGGATAATAGCGCGTGTTCCCTTTCGCTATGATTTTGTTCCATTACAAGTTTTCTTCTATGTACTTGATGAAGTCGGCGTAATTCTCTGCGGGAAGTGAAGGGAAAGACGTTGCACCCACATACCCGAATGCGTCCTTTACCACATCCCGGCGGCCCTTATTTAACGCCTTCATTGCAACGGCCTTGGCCTGTTCGATTGTGACGTGTTCTTTAGCTTTTTCGGTTTCCTTCACGGGTTCCGGTTCTTTAGCGGGTTCCGGTTCTTTAGCTGGTTCCGGTTCTTTAGCTGGTTCCGGTTCTTTAGCTGGTTCCGGTTCTTTAGCGGGTTCCGGTTCTTTAGCTGGTTCCGGTTCTTCCTTTTTAACCGCTCTACGTCTAGTAGTCTTTTTAGCTTCTTCTTTCTCGGCGGCTAGTTGTTCCTTTACTGCCTCAATAGATTCGGCAATGCTCTCACCCTTTTTAGGCTCCTCTACGGGCTTTTCTTCCTCACATGCACAATTACACGGTTTGGGTTCCGTAAATCCCTGTACGGGTTCAATTGCGTGCCCTACGTTAATCTTTGCAAGGTTGTTCAGATACTCGGCGGTTGCCTGTAACATACTCGGGTTCTCGTTCTCGGTGTTCAGTTCAAAATTAATTCTCATTTCTTTTCAAAATTTAAAAGTTTGTCCAATACTTCATTACGTGATATACGTATCTTTCCGGCTGCATTTTCGAATCTAGTGAGATTCCCGGTTTGCAACTGATACCGGATAGCGTTTTCCGTGCACCCTACGAGGCGTGCGGCCTGTGCTACTGTCAGTAGGTCATTTTCTCTTTTTTCTTCCATTTCTTTTCCAATTTTCTTTTGTTTCCTCCATTGTTCTGAATTGCCCTTTCCGCGAATATAAGTAGTCTATAAAGGCGCGTTGGCGCGCTTGCTCGTATACGGATAGATACTTGTCGGCGTTCGGTATGATAAAGCCCCGGATGTTATATTCAAATCTTTTTCCGGCTTCTTCTTCCTCTAGTTCCTTTGCAAATACTTCCGCTATGCTAACAGCGCCTTTGCGCCCGTATAGCTCATTTATCGTCCACAGGCTAAGACATTCAAAGATTCGCTTTTTTACCGTATCGTAGAAAAACTTTTCTAGTCGGTAAATTTTTAAATATCCCATATCTAGTAATTATTAGTCCGATTCTCCGGCCTTCCGGAATAGTGCTATAAAATTTAGTATGGTTTACAGTTTTTGTCGTTATAAGGATTCCGGCTTTATAGCTTCAATTAAGCGGATACCGCACCGTCTTTTCAAATGAATTGGGATACCGTCCGTGTTTCCCTTCTCACCCCCCTTTGGTTACGATTGGCGGGGTTCTCATTTCCCTATCGACATTGCAAAGATACGGCTTACTCCTGAACTACAAAACATTTTCCGAAAAAACTTTGTGTATTTAGCTACAATTAACAAATTTGCGGGGGTGTCACAGATACATTGCTAGTGTCACAGATGAAGAATGACGCCTAACGTGCAGTAGTTCAGCAAGTTAGGCGTCATGTCACAGATGTAACAGCATTTTCCCTATTAGTTTAAAATGAAAATATACTATATACGATTTGATATATATTAACATTTATAGCACTTTTCTATTTTATCTCTATACGATTTATCTATTACATCTATTACACTAGCCATAAGTACTTGATTTACTGCACGTTTAGTGTCACTGATGAAAAATGTTTATCTGTGACAGCAAAAATTTTGTAGCTTGATACACAGTTACTTATGTGTCACAGATAGGTGTAATAGACAGGTTGCGATTGTAAATATTTTTAGTCGAATTTTGCCGAAAACCTAATATGAAGTGTATTTTTCGGATTTTTGTTTGAAACGGTTGTATATGGTTTCGGCTTGCCGATTCTAAAGAAAAGGAACTTTTTTTGCCGGACGTGCGTAATTACATCTAGCGAATCGGTGCAATGCACCTCTATTTTCGTACTGTCCGGAAGACTCACTACCTTTATATCGTTCCAACCGTCATTATAGTGCGCGGTTCTTTTCGTCTCGGTATGGTCTACTACGGTCTTTATTACTGTGTCTATTCTCGTAACGGTCTCGGTGCGTGTGGCATTCTTTAGTTCCCGGTTCTTTATTCCTAGCTCGCGTACCTTATTATTAAGGTCTGCATTAAACATTTCTAGCTCTGATTTCTCTAGGGTCAGCGTATTCACACGTTCCGCGAAATCTCCCGCCGTGGACTTGTATTGCATCGCCTTGGTGCTTACCGCCTCTATATTCCAATCTAGGCGGTCTATCTCGGCTCTCTGCTTCCGTATCTTACCGAACGCGAAGAAAAGTAATATAGCCGCCAGTACGACGGCTAGTATTAGTATTTGATTTAGTCTGCTCATAAGTGTAGTACTTGTCTTTTAACGTTATTCTTATCATATGAGATGTGTACCCACTTGTATTTTTTCTCGTCTATGAGTTGACAAAATGGTAGGTTCAATTCCTGTGCCAAATCGAATAGTTTTTTATTTTCCTCCGGGCTGCCTGCGGTTATATCTGCGGCCTGTCCTTTTTGGTGCTGTGATGCCTTTACGCCCCCTACCGCCGCATTAAGCCTCGGCGACCTGTAACCGCTAGTCACCGTTATCGGGTGCCCGTACGCCTTCCGTAACGGGTCTAGTACGTTACTTATTAATGCCTTCAGATTCGCTTCCGCATCCGGTGTCGGTGTGTTGTCTATCTTCCGGGCCTCCGCCGTCACCGACCTTGTTAATTCCTTCACTGTGAAATACTCCATTTTTTGACTTTTTAACGAATTCTACATACTTAGTGTTAATCAGCATATCAAGCACGGATATAAACTCGTTATCCGGCTGTATCAATTTGAAATTACGGATAATATTCTTCGCATACACAAGTGCAAATAACGTTGTTAACAGTCTCAGAACGTGCGTATGGTCCCCTTCCGGCTGTATCAGCCTTGCCGCCGCCGCCGTGAAAGTGATAACTATCGCGGCTATCGCATACTCGAAAAATGCATGGAATGCCTTCCGGTGTGAGTACGGTTTTCCGGCCCTTAAATCTGCTACAAGCCCTACCACGAAATTCAGCGTACCGAACAGGACAATAAGTACAAAAAATGTCATAACATCGTTGGTTACTGACATTATAAAGGCAATCACCGATATTCGCGCCGCGTCTAGTATCCCGTCCATTACCTTATTAAACATATTCTACTTTGTACCCGGTTACACTCGCACGAATCTTTTAACAGCCCGTCTTTTCGGAGTTGTTCCAAAAGCGGCACTATAAATTGGTCTGCCTTCCCGCGTTCCGCCTCGAATCTCTTGGCCTTGTTGACGTCCGGTAATACGTAGCTACCTAAGTAGTTTTGTATCTTAATCCCACTTGCTGTGCTGTTCTGTTCGCTCGTCTGCACGTAGCGCGCGAAAGCATAATAACATATAACGGTGTCAAGTCCTGCGTAATTGTCATTATCCGGCTTGTATTCTTGCGGTGTTGCCTCATAGGTCATACAAATTTGCGGCTTGACATCCAATTGGTCGGCCTCATAAAATGCTTTCTCTAGGTCGGCATCCTTGACGTCGGCCGCTAGAGAAAACAAACTTCTTAATCTTGCAATAGGATATGCCATACTTATACGGTTTGTTCTCCGGGATTCGTGGCTGCTGTATCCACCGCTTCCCCTTCGAGATTGTTATTTATATCAGTAATTGCAGTATCTAGGTCAAAGATGTACGCCAAATCTCTAGATATGCGTTCACGTACTCGGGATAGTGAGCGCCTGTACACTTTCTGCATCTCTTTAACCACTTCCCCGGAAGCATTCGCAAAGTTAATTAACGATGAATCTATTAGCGGGATAGGGATAGTATAACACGCTATTGCTATATCTTTGCGTAACGGTTCGGAATACTTTTCGTACAAATCTGCATCTATCGGTGTTCCCACCTGTTCCACTCTGATAAATGGTTTGTCCGATATGCCTACGGCTGTGTCACGTACCGTTAATACCGCTCCGGTCCCCTCAACGCCCATCATATTTGTAAGGGCTTCGCGGAAATCGTCTTGTTCCCTGTCCGATTCAAAATCTCCGTGCGTAACTATGCTACATGCGTGGAACCCTCTAGATAATACGTTCTCCACATACATGGCGTTTCCGCGTTCCGCTGCCATTTCGGGCTGCACTGCGTGAAACGGGCTAGTAGGATAGGGTACGCGGTTTGAAAAGTTGCTATAATACAGTTGTCCCGGGTGATTCTCGATTCCTCCGTATTCCTCACATTCTTCGGCAAATTTAGCCGGGTTGAATGTGGGGTATATCTTTCCGGTTTTGCTGTTAGTGTCCTTCAGCATCCCCCTGTCCCAGTTATCAAATACTAACCATTTGTTTACGCGGCTATTCTCCTTGTAATTCTTGTTAAGTACTGCGCGGACATAGCCGAACGGAACAGGATACACCGCCTTCGGCTTGTAATCGCCTCCGTACTGCACTATCAGCGCATAACCGCGAAATCTCGGAATGTCCTCCCCTATAAATTCCAGTATGTCGTTCATGTCCTGCCCGTTATCGTTCGTCATACGGGCGAACTCTTCCACGGCAAATCCTTCACATACTATATTCTCGGCGGCTTTTGCCACGCACGCCGTAGCGGTCTTACTGGCGTCTATAAGGTTGGCTATCCTTTGCGGGTACAGGTTATCCGCATCATAGCTAACAACCCCTTCCGCCTGTCGCGGAAGTAGGTTAATAGCTTTGCGGACTGCTAGATATATTCTTTTTCCGTCTATCATGCCCTTTAGATTAATTATTCAAATTCAGAGATATCCGCATTTTCGGCTTCTTCCGCGGCTTTTTTCGCCGCTCTAGTAGCTGCGGCCTTCTTTGCGGCTGCGCTGCGTTTTGCTGCGGCAATTTCCTCCTCGGTAGGTTCTGTTACTCCCGGTTCGGTAGGTTCTGTTACTCCCGGTTCGGTAG
>ERZ773183.691-NODE-691-length-36405-cov-28.990591_pt1 | contig 36405 bp, 61 predicted proteins | sample MGYA00580532_ERZ773183 | MGnify/ENA primary metagenome ERZ773183 (study PRJEB29015, sample SAMEA2737791) | human gut metagenome | biome: human gut; feature: human-associated habitat; material: faeces | place: China | collected 2012 ...
CAGTGTCTTTCAGTTCCATGTCGTCCTCCTTGAATCCTTTTCGTAAAAATGGGCATAAAAATACCACGGTGCGTGTGCATCGTGGTTCAGGTGTCTTCTTTGATGTCATCCAGCGGAGCAAGTGACTTTGTTTTTTCCAAATACCACTTGGCAAATGCTTCCGAATCGCCATCCAGTACAAGGTCGGAATCGCTAAAATCCACCGCTTCAAAATCCGAAAAATTCACTTCTGCTTTTCTACTATCAGCCACTTTACCCACCCCTTTTCAACCCATTTTGAAATCATTTTTTGTGCGTCTGAATCAGATATTTTGTTGGGTTTTCTTATAAGAAAACGTCGCACATCATTTTGCAATCTGATGTTATCACAATTTGGAGATTTCGTCAATATTTCCAATCCGCCATTGTTTTTGGCGATAGTGATTCCCTGATATCCAGGAATAGTAACAGCTGCGATATCTTCAATTGAAAAGCTGCTGTTTCTCGGATGGTTATGCAAAATCCAACTATTTAAGCCAGTTGAAAGCGGTGGAATAGAGATTGTGGTTTCATCGCCAAATACAATAGTCTTTCGACTTAAATCTCCTGAAACAATAAAAGCTGTTTCAAAGCAGTTGTTTTTGTCGCGAGAAGTTTGAAGCAGTTCTTTATGTAACGATCTAAATTGCTTGTTTTGATCTTCGGTAAACCAATCGACCTTAACAGCGGGGAAATCATTGATTACGGAATCAGTGATTTTCGTAATGGGACCTTTCCCTCTCTCAGCAGCACTGATCAAATACTTTTGTCTTTCGGCATACGCCGCCCGTTTCTGGGCATTGATGCGCTCCTTGTTGGCGGCGTAGTTCACCCGCCGCATTTTGTTGATGTCTCCGCCCGCATCCCGGTACTGTTTCAGGTATTTTTCCGGGTCATATCCCGCCACAGTGGTATTGTGGTCAAACCGGATGGCAAACTCACAGTCGCAGTTGGCGTGGATGTGGTCGGCGTGGCCGCCTTTCAGCACCTTGCTGCTGGCTTTCTGCCAGCCATTGCTTGCCAGCGTGATGCAGAACGGGCAGGTATCGCCGTGCGGCACCCAGGCCCACTCAGCCCCGTCGCGGACAGCGTTTTTCAGGGTGGTATCGGCCCCGGCACGCTTGACCAGGCGGCTGACGCCGTTGGGCAGGTTGGCCGGGTTTTGGTCCTTGGTGGCGTTCACCATGCGGGCAACCTCGCCATAGTCTGCCGGTATGGCAGGCTCGGCGGCGGGCACCCCGGCGTTGGCCGCTTCGGCAAGGGCGTCATACATCTGGCAGGCCAGCTCTGCGCTGCCCTCACCGTATTTCGTCACAAGTCCGTAAGCGTAGGCAATCAGGTCGGCCGTGTTTTCGGTGCCGTGAGAGCCTATGTATTCCCGCATGAGCTGTCCGGCTTTCTGGTTCAGGCGGGACAATCGGGTGATGTACTCATTCCAGGCGTTGGCTGTTATCTGCATCGTTTTCCATCTCCATCAGCACCTGTTGGCCCCGCACCCGCTGTTCCTGCGCCTTAATGCGCCGGATATCCGCCTGATCAAAGCCGATCATCTCCAGAAAAGTGTCGGTGCTGGCGAACTCCTGCCGGGCGGAAGCAATCTTGATGGCGGCATCCGCAGTCACAGCCACACTGGGCATGGCGGGGTTCCGAAAGTGGGCCATCACGTCCCGCTCTTCCTCGGTCAGCTCATCCAGCGTTACTTTGCGGGCAATGGCCTGGGCCATCCGGGCAATGGTGCGTAGTGCATCCCCGTTGCCGGTGTTCAGCTGTTGGGCCAGCAATACAAGGGTCTGGCTCTGGGCCAGTATGGCATCGCTGCTGGTGGGGTTGGCATCGTTCACCACGCCAACATCGGTCACGGTCAGACCGGTTGCAGCGGCAAACTGGGTGGCCGTCATCCGCATCTTTTCAACGTGCGGCGAAAGGCTGCCCTGTGCCAGCTGGCCGAACGCGGGTTTTTCGCCGGTTTCGGGGTTGGTCGTGGCCGCGATGATCGCCCCGACATACTGCCGGAACTTGTCCGATACGATGGTATCGTACTGCTCATCCGTCACGCCAAGGATGTATTTCTGCGGCGTGGTGTCAAACTCCAGCGCAATGGCGGCGTTGGCCACAACCCGGACATAATCGTCAATCAGTGAGCGGATGGGCCGTTTCAGCCGGGAGCGGCCAAACGGCTTGCTGCTGGTGGCGTTCCAAATCAGTGGCTCCATCAGCGGCCGCCCCATCTTATTGGGATGCCGTTTTGCTGTCCAGATGTTCCCCTCACGGGTTAGTACGACCACGGCGGTGTCGGTATACAGGTTGACGATGGACGGGGCCCATTTCCCTTCGTCCTTTTCGTCCTTCATGGTGTCGATGATGGCAAGGCCGCAGTCGATCCGGCCTTTCTCGCCGCTCCACAGGGCAGCAGCCGCAGCAGGGGAGTGGAACCGGATCCGGCAGCCGATCGCATCGTCAGCCGAAAGCGTGGCAAACACGCAGCCGTATTTCAGCTCATCGCGGCAGGCTTTGGCGTATTCGGCCACAAGGCGGTTATCCGCCACCAGCCGGGCAAGGCTACTGCCTCCGGTGCCCACAAAGCCGTCAAACATACTGCGGGCGGCCAGTACGTCCACCGCTTTCTGACCCCAGCTGCACCCAACCTCCAGCCCGCGCAGACCAAGTGGCAGGGCAATGCCAAGGTTGACATCCTGCAGGGTTACATGGCCCTCATAGTATTTGTCTTTGGTGGCGTTGCGGCTCTGGTGGTAGCTGTAGGCTTCGGCCAGGTCGCTGAGCTGCTGCTGTTCCGCGGCGGTCAGCCCGGCCACATGGCCAAAATTCAGGGTATTCGTCATGGTTCTCCTCTCATCCGATGCGCATTTTGCGTGTCGGGTCGCGTTTGCTCGTCTTTGCGCCCCACAGTGCCAGGGCACAGGCTTCCAGCGGCAGGCTGTTATCGCCGCCAAAGCCGTACCCGCCGCTGATGGGACGCTTGGTGCTGGTAACGGCGCTTTCGGCAAGTGCCTGCTGCGGTTTGTACCAGGTCAGGGAGTGTTCGTTGATTGCGGTGGTAATCAGCCCCACCGATGCGATTACGTCCCTGGCAGAGGGGCGGAGCACGGCGCTTTTGGCTTTCCAGGTGGGGCGGATGCGCTCCACCAGCACGTCCACCCCGTTGCGGCCATCAATCACCACACAGCTTGCGCGGTCATAGCGTTCGTTCAGCCAGTCCACCAGCCAGGCCAGGCCGCGGCCGGTGGGCTGCTGTTCGATCAGCGAGACGCGGGCCGGGCCATCTTTCGGGATCACCGCGCCGCACAGGCAGACAGCGGAACCATCCGCGGCAAACTTGACGCCGTAAGCGGTCTTGCCGTCCGGCTTTTCCGCCTCGCTGGCGCAGGCCGCCCAGGCCCGGGCATCCAGCGCCTTGTCGCTCTGCTCCGTCAGAACGGGACTCCACCAGCCCAGGCGTTCTCTGGCAAAGCCGTCGGCGCTCATGCTCCGGCACTCCTCCGCCGCAAACTCCTCGCTGAGCCGAATGCCCATGGCCGGGTTAGTCTGATACCAGACCGCGTGATCTTCTAGGTCGATCTTGTCAACCTGCTCTCCCTCCACTGACCATTCGTGCCAGGCATCGTGCGCGCCCGGTGCTCCAAGACAGGCTGTCCGGCGGCGGCGGAATACGTCGCCGGGACAGCCCGGATAGGGCGGCGTGCCGGTATAGATCAGCTGCCGGGTGCCGGTGGCCGATGCGGCCAGCGTGGCCATGATGGCCTCCACCTGGTCGTCCGTCAGCTCCTGTGCCTCGTCATAGACCACCAGCGAGATGCCGTCAAAGCCGCGGGCCGCTTGCCGGGATCGGGCCGAGAACTCAATGCTCCCGCCGTTCAGAAGCTCGATGCACTCCTCGCCGTTGGTGTAGCGGATGTTTTTCACCAGTTCTAGCACCTCCGGGTGCCGCTTGTCGGTAAACATCCGGACCAGCCGGTTAAAGCTCTTTTTTGCCGTGCGCACCTGATGGGCGGTGTGCAGGATCTTCTCACCGTTGATGACCATTCCGAAAAACTCTCGCCCCTCCAGGCACACGTTTTTTCCGTTCTGCCGGGGCACGGCCAGCCCGGCAGAGGTCACGGTGTACCGCCCAGATGCATCCCGGCCCAGCCAGCAGTCCAGCACCAGCTGCTGCCATTCATCCAGCGCATTGCCGTAGGCGGCCATCAGCGCTGCGGCGTCCGCACCGTCGGTCGTAACGCGCTCCGGCTCGATGCGGTATCTTGGAATCTGTGCGCCGGTCATGCGTCCTGTTTTCTCCGATTCTGCACCAGAGTGAGTACGCTTGTCGGCTTAATGTCGGATATTTGCTCTTGCGGCACCTCCACAGGTAGGAGCTTAATCAGCATATCCAATCCAGACATGTACGTTTTCCACAATGCCTCATAAGCCCGGAAGGCCGGGTTCTCTCTCACGCCCGACTGCCCGCCGCCGTTGTCATATTCCACCGTGATGCCTTCCTCACCGATGGCTTCCCTGGCATCGTCCAGTTTGGATTTCATCCACGAAACATTCAAAATCACCGGGTCAAGCGACTTGATTTTTTTGTTATTCAATCCGTTTTTGGCCAAAAATTTAGCCAGTTTTCTGCACTCTGCGGCAGACCTTTTCGCGATCTCCGCGCGCGCGCGATTAGAAGTATCTGCTGCCACTTTTTGCTTCTCCTTCCTGTTTTGATACCACCCCCCCATCAAATTATTTTTTGCGGGGGTAAATCGGCGCTGGACGGCTTGGGGTCGCCCGCCGGCCGGGGCGGGGGACCCTCCCCACCCCTCACCAGCTGCCGTCTGCAGGAGGCCTTTGTGTGCGGGTGTGCTGCGCAGAATTGGGTTTTGCGGGCGAAAGCTTGCAGCCTTTCTGCGCGTTGCACCAGTAATGCGCAGCCTGTAAGTTGTCCCAATCTTCAGCCGCAGCCCGCGGGGATGCGTACCCGAACTCGCGCCAGCGGGCAACGGGGCGTATCTCATCCACCACAAAGCTGAGCGGGTGCGCGGCATCAGATGGTTCGTCGTAATGGATCGGGCCAAGGCGTCCGCCGCAGATTCCGCACGGCGCGCCCATGGCTTTCAGCCGCGCCCGGTGTTTCCTGCGCAGCGCTCCATTGGCATACCGGGGGTTAGTCATAGGGGAGCCTTTCTCAGCGGTCGCTGATAGGTCCAGCATCCGCCGGGGCCGATTTTATGTTTGGGCCGCTCGCACTGCTGCGGGTTCACACAGTGCGGCAGGGAACAGATCACCCGTTCGTTGCCGCACATGCGCCAGATACAGCGGGCGCAGGGGTTGGTTGTTTTGTTGTTTTTATCTGCCATGGGTTACACTCCAAAACAAAAGAGGGCAGCCGGTGGGCTGTCCTCTCAATATTCTATGATATCAATTCTAGCACTAAAAAATCTTGCACAGTATCAACTTTTAGCCAATTCCTACGCGTTGCGCAACATTTTCCAAATATTTGCGGCGGCGGCGATAGAATTCTATCCGGCTAATTCCCGGCACTTCCAGGCGCTCGTATGTCCAGGTGCGGCAGTCCTTGCAGTTGAGTGCAATAGCCTTTTGCAGCGCGGCCCGTACCGTGGCGCTCTGGATGTCCGCCCCGATCTCATCCGCGGCGGCATCGATGGCTCGCATGATCTGCACATCCCGCTGTGTCTCAAGCTGCTGGATCGCCTCGGCCTTGTCGGCGGTGATGTCGTTGGAATTCCCGCCGGCGCGCGGCAGGTACACACGCACGGGCGCGCCGAAGCTGGTTGTGGTATCCACAAAATTTGTGCCGCTGCGCAGGATGATCTCATCCACCTGGCGCTTATACTCGGCCTTGCGCCTGGCCTGGCCGCGCACCAGCTGCAGGGCTGCCAGTACGGTATCGTTCGGCAGGCGTTTGTTTTTACCCATGCGTATGCCCTCCCTTTGCTTACTCCCGGCGGTTGTTATGTTTCAGCGTTTCCGCAATCCATGCAATAAAAGCTATAATTCCCAGCCCGATGGTCAAGCCGCCAGCCAGGCCAACCCCCGCGCCCAGCAGGAAAATACCCAGCCGCACGCCCGCTGCAAATGCTTTCATCATTTTTGCACCCCATTCGCTTCATCTGCCAGGGCCAGCAAGGCTTTGTAGAGCGCTGCGCGGAACTTTCCGGCCTTTTCAGTCTCTCCGGTCTGCTGCACGGCGTCAGCCAGATCCAGCACCTTCCCAGCGGCGTCCTGCAGCTGGTCAAACAGCAGGCCAAAGCGCACCGTGGATTCATCTGCGGCCATGTTCAGCCTGGCTGCGGTTTCCTCGGCCTGGCGGCGGGTCTTGGCCAGTTCTTCAGCGTGTGCCTGTTTGGCCGCCGCCGCAGCGCGCTGTATTTCTTCCAGCTCTTCTTTGGCTTTCCGTGCGGCCTTTATGGCTTCATCGCGCTCTTTCTGGTTCAGCTCGGTCATTTTGGCGTCGGCCCGGCGCTGGCTTTCCATTTCAGCCTTCATTTCGGCGCGAATCTCCGCACGCAGGGCATCCATGTCCACTTCTTCGGCCTGTACCTCAGCCACCGGCGGCTGATTCTGCAGCAGGCTGAGCTGTTCGGCGTACCCGGCATTTTTGGCCTGCAGCTCTTTGATCTGCGCTTTCAGCTCGGCCACTGTCGTTTCCGTCAGGTTGGTTTCCGCTGTAATCTGCTGCTGCTCCTGCCCACTCAATTGCGCCAGCAAGGCCAGCTTAGTAACGCCCGCGGCCGCGTTCTGCTCTATCAGCTGCGCGGGCAGTTTTTCGGCAATGGCAATGTAGTTATACGCCTGGCGCTGCTTCATGCCCATGGTGGTCAGTGTGTAGGCTTCCAGCGTGTCAAAGCCCAGGGCCTTGTATCCACCGGTATCCCGCATTAGTTTGATTTTGCGGGCCAGATCCAGCAGGCTGGCCGCCGCTGCCTGCGCTGCGGCCATGATCTCATAATGCAGGCGCAGAGCGGCAGATTCTTCCGCCGTAGCGGCGGCACCCACAAACGTCATCTGTTCGCTATCGTATTTCATTTTTTCGGTTCCTCCTCAACTTTTGGTGCCTCTTTTTCGCGATGTATCACAAAAACAACCTCGTTGGCATTGTATATATCAACCGCCTGGCTGCCGTTTGTTATGACTATTACAGCATTGGGAATGGCCTTCCATTCTGCCGTCGCGGGGTGCGGGTATATAATTTCTTCTCCTGATTTCAGGCGGACCACTATTTCGTCCATGCTTTCACCTTCCTATCATGCCACTGCCTGGGTGGCCTTGTTTTTCTTTTTCTTGGCTTTCTGCTCTGGTGGCAGCTGCCACTTAGCCAGCACTTCGCGCTCCCACAGATCCACAAATTCCCGGACCCGCCGGGGTATTTTTAGCTTTTTGCCGTGGGCAAATTCGTTTCCGTATCCATGCAGCTGGATTTCTCTCTTGCTGGTTACGTCAATGTTCAGGGTATACCAGCTGCGTTCTGGCCGTCGGGTATGCCTCACAAACAGGATAATTTTGCCCCGTGCATGGGCATCTGAGTATCTGCCAACGCAATGGTGCAGGGTGCTGCCCTCCCGGATCAGCTCAAGCGGCGTTTCCGCCGGGCGAATGCAAATCCCATCATGTTCCCATGTCAACCCGGCGCAGCGGGCCGTCATGGCGGCGAACGCTTGCTGGCATTTGCCACTTACCCGCTCGTACTGTATTGTTTCGCTCATTCGGTCATGGGCGGTGCGCAGGTCTTTTGGCCAGCGCACTGCGTCCTGGTTCAGGTCACAGCCGGCCACGGCAGCCATGCGCCAATAATCCTCAAGCTGCGTAAGATCCTGCTCTTGGTGCTCTATGTAATTTAGGGTCCGCATCATCGGCAGTTTTTCACGCAAAATCCGGCGCGTGTCGTATGCTCCGATGGCTTTCATCGCGGCGCAAAGGTCGTGGAAGCTTACGCCGCATGGCAGCGTATCCAGCTCTTTCCACGTTCTCAGACAGTCAACTCCCAGACCGTACTCTCTCCAAGTTCGCAATTCTTGCTTTGTCATACCTAGCATTTGGGCAGGGCGTTTTTCTTTCCAGTCCACCCACTCCAGCTTTGGAGCCGCTGTTTGCGGGGCAAGTCCGGTATAGTAGTGATATTTCATTTCATCGTTGATTCCGTCGCCCACCAAGTTTCCCAGCCCTGCGGTTACCAGGTTCTCAACATTGGGGTGCTTAAAATACAGCCGCAGGTATGCCACCGGGTAAAACGTTTTTGCTGCGTTTGATTGCTCCATGTACTCCCACAGTTTGGCATTCTCTGCGCCGGTGCCGCCCAAATCTGGCAGGTTTGCGGCGTACATTTTCGGGCAGCCAATATCATCTACCAGTTTTGCGCGCTGTACCCACGTGCCCAGGTTCCGCCAGCTGCCAGCCATAGCGTTGTACTGGTAGTGCGCCAGCTTGATGATCCGCCGGCCATCAACCACAAAGGCGTTAATAGCGTTCCGCTCGGTGTGGCGGTAACCTTCGTACATGTGGCGCTCAATGCACCACTGCGTTAATACTAGGCAGTTTTCCGCAACGGTGGGCACTGCGATAAAGTCTTGGGCTGCCCGCCCGTACCGCAGCTCCTGCACGTTGCGCAGCTGCGTTTGAGCACCGCACAGTGGGCATACCATGGTTTCGCCGTTTCGCTTTTTGTCAATGGTGTCTTGCTCAACGTTCACGACCTGCACGCCGCTGTTGTTCTGGTATGTCAGGTTTGGGCTGCAGGGCACGCCATAGGCCGGGACGTATTCCGCCAGATACCAGCTTTCACACTCGCTGCACCACAGGGCGGCAGGGCGTATGGCGGCACTGGGGCGCAGATCAGCCCGGAAATCTTCGCAATCCAGGCGGGATTCGGCATCATCCCGTGATATGCACCGGTAGCTGGTTATAGCCAGCGGTTTTCTGCCCAGGGCGTCCAGATAGCGGTCAATGTCAGCGGGCGGCGCGGCCGGAATCATGGCCACGTATTCTTCCAGCGTTCTCATACTCTCGTCCCCTTACATGAAATCCATAATGTTCAGGCGTTGGCGTTTGGGACGCTCCTCCGGGGCGGGTGCGGTGCTCTGGCCGCTCTCCGGCAGGCCAAAATGCACGCGCAGGATACCCGGCACGGCCGGGCCGGGGCAGCAGGCAGAACCGCCGCTTTTGTGCTTGTTGGCATAGTCGTGGATCGCTTTCTCGCAGGTTTTCAGATCATGCGTTCCGGCTTCAAAATCCGTAACAACCACCCTTGCCTCGTCTTCGTTCATGCCATTGATGGTGTTTTTCAGGTCTTCAGCCACGCACCACAGCAGGCTGCCGCTTTCCTCTTTTTGCTGCATGGTTGCAACCATTTCCAGCGCTTTTTGCTTGTTTCCCATTTGCGTTTACTCCCTATCGTTTTATTTTATCCCGCCGGGGCGGGGGATAACGTTGTATTACCTGCGTTTCCGGCGCAGCTTGATGTATAGCCGCCATTCGGCCCGCTCCTCGTTATAGCTTGGCACAGCCCCCAAAAACCTGTAACCGGGGTAGCGCCGCTCCCAATAATCAGCATCGTCCACGCGCATGATGCAGGCATCGGCCAGCTTGCGCGGGGTCCAGTGGGTATCATTGGGGCGGGGATAGGTGGGCCGCTTTAGGCCGCGGCTTGCATGCCAGCTTTTGCGGCGGCGGGGGTATTTCAGCATGTACTTTGCCAGCCCTTCCAGGCTATCGTGTTCCGGCTGCAGGCGGTCAGCGTTCACGGTGCCCAGCGGTTCCCGGCTGCGGCCGGTGCACCACAGATCTTCCAGCGCATCACGCAGGGCGGCGCGGTGGGCGGCGGTCAGGCCGTCCACCTGCAGCACCATGTGGTGATGGTATCGCACTTCTTTCAGGCCGTTGGCCGGGTCGGCTTCCTGGTTTTCCGTCACGCACACCCACTTGATGGGGGTGGCATCCTGCCAGTTTTTGCGGGTCAGCCATCGGCGCACCCGTTTCAGGTAGTTGTATACGTCCTTCCAGGCGGCTTCATCGTCATCCGGCAGCCACATGTCTTCGTATGTCAGGGTAAGAGCAAAACCCCGCTGGTCAAAATTTGTGTTCAGCAGCTGCACCAACAGCCGCGCCGACCGTTCCCGGTTACGCTTTTGCTGGGCCAGGCTGCTAGCAAACTTCTTCTTGCCGCGGGGACCCGCCCGGTGTTCCCGCTCAGTGATCCAGCAAAAATCTACCTCGGCATAACTATCGCCGCAGATTGTTTTCTGCTCTCGGATGTATTGCTTTCTGGTAGTTTTCATGCCGCTCACTTCTTTTCTTTCTTTGGGGGAGAATGGACCTTGAAATAACCCCTATACAAGCCGCCCAAACGGCCCCCCCTCGGACCGTTTGGCGGCAGCTCGCTGCGGCTGCGCAGCCACATGCTCTATATAATAGGTAAGCTGTGCCCGGTTTTGCGAAAGCCGCCGCCCTGGTTTAAGGGCTGCGGCTTTGGTTCATGCTTGGGTTTCTTTTGCAGGGCCGCCCATCAGGCGGTCGTGGATGCGCTTGAGTTTTGCCCTGATGATAAGCAGGCGGACTTTTGCCAGAAAGCAAGTTGTAAACGGCATGCCAATATCCACGCCTTTTACCATTGTGCTCAGAATAGCCATCAGTACTTCCTGATTGCTCGGCCATGGCCCGGTTTCACCGTACATCCATTCCCGCGTTGCTCGGAAAACTTTTTCAGCCTCCCACGGCTGCGGCAACCCCACGGTTCCCATAATCAGCTTGATGCACTTTTTCCTTGTCATTGATTCCATCCTTTCTGTTTTACTGTTGGCCGCCCACCCGCCGGGGTGCAAGGGTCTTTTTTAAGGCGGTGGCGGTTTGCGGCATGCTGTCCATATACGCAAACTGTTTCTCATAGGCCCGGCGCTTGGCATCCTGGGCGCAGTCGGCCTTGTAACGTTCGCAGTTGGCATGGCAGCCCACGCGGCGCTGTTGGCAGTTTTTACAGCTTCGTTCCATTGGTCACCTCATTTTTCTCCGCGGCTGCAAAAGTCGCTTGGCGTGTTGCGGCCATACAGCGGGCACTGCACGGTGGCCCAGTAGCGGCAGCGCCCACACCGCGGCAGGCCCAGCCGCCGCAGGTGCATGGCGCGGGTGATGCGCAGCCCGCACCACATCAGCAGGCAAATCAGCATGCCGCCGGCAAAGAGCACGCAGGTGGCCGCAACAAACCCAAGGGCCAGACATTGGAGAACGTAAAGGCAGTTGGCATCAAAAATTGTCATTGGTATCATTCAACCTCCCATTCTTTGGCAGTGCGTCCCGGTGTTGATCCGGGCGGCATGGGTTGCTTGGGCCATGCCGGTGCTGCACACGCACCATAAAAACCCGCCTGCCCAGGCGCACCCGCGGCGCTTGGCAATCTGCACGCAGGGGCCTGGCACCCGGTGGAAAAAGCCGGGCTGAAAAGCTAACAGGCGGCCGCCGGGCACAAGCCGTGAGTAGTGGCCGGTGTCGGGCGTTGTGCATTACCTGCACAGTGGTGTTGCCGTACTTGCCCACGCAGCAACTGTGGGAGGATTCAGGGGCCGCCGCGGCCTCGTGCAGCTTTGGCGGCATATCTGCCCCGCCGGGGCGGGGTTATTGGATCTTGTAGTGCTCGGCCAGCTTTTTCAGCACAGCCGGGTGCAATATGGATAGCTCAAACCGGGTGCGGCAGGCATCGCCGGGCGGACTTACCTCGCCCAGCTTGGCCAGGTACTGGTTGTACAGCCAGCCCATCACGGGGTGGGCAATGTTCGTCATGTACCAGGGCGGGCGCTTGGGGTTCTGCTCTGCGGTCTTGCGGCGCTCCTCAATGATCAGCGGGGCCAGCCGGTCAATCAGGGCCGCGCGTTCCTCCGCCGTCATTGGCGGCCGCCTTTGCCGGGGCGGAATACATCATCATCATCGTGCAGCCGTTCTGCATCCCGCATGGCATTGCGGTAGCCCACATCCCGGCCACTGGTCCAGGTAGCCAGCAGCCCCAGGACCACAACCCCGGCAGTAATAAGATAGCAGATCATTATTTCAGCACTTCCTTCACATCGTCCAGCAGATCGGCTGGTATCATCCCGGCCTGCATCATGTAGTGCAGGCTTTCCCGGTAAGCGTGCAGGCGGCCTGCCAGCTCTGCCGCCTGGCAGATCAGCATGCCACGCGTGCCGGGGTTGTGTACGCCGTTGGTACTGCGCAGTATAATGCAGTAGGTTTTGCGGGTGGCAGCGGTGTTTTCCAACAGCCAGGCCACGGCCTCCCGCGGCGTCATTGGTGCGTCCATGGCTTTTTCACCCTCCCTGTGTTCGGCATCTGCGCGGACAAAAACGCCGCCGCGCAGCGCTCGCAGAATTTCTCGTTGTTGACCGCCGGGCTTTTGCACTCAAATGCAAGCCCCAGCTGCGGCGCAAGGTATTCCGGACAGGCCCAGTGCAGGTAGCTGGCGGCGGCCATTCTGGCGGTGCAGCGGCGCAGGCCCCGCAGGGTGTTGTCCACGCAGCCAACCTTGACGATCCGCTCTTCCTCTTCCAGTTCCTGCAGCCATTCCAGCACCGTCATGGCTGCACCGCCGTGTTCTGATTCTGCGGGGTAACAATCTCCGTTTGGCTCATTCCCTGCGCTTCATACCGCCAGCGGGCGGCCTCGTTCGCCTGGTGTGTGCCAAATGCCACAGCCAGTGCCAGTGCAATGGCCATGGCCACAGTAGTCCAGCGCCACAGACTTGCATTTTCCTGTGCTTGCCGCGCTGCCTGCCTGGCATCTTCGGCCTGGTAGCGGGCCATCCAGGCATCATCTTCGGCATTCTGCTTTTCCCAATCTTTGCGGGCGGCAGCTCGCTCTGCCGTGTTGGCGCGATATTCGGCGCGGATCACGCGCTGGGTCAGGTTCACCCAGCGCTCTGCGTTGCTGGGGCTGCCTTCATTGATCGCCCGCAGCACGGCGGTCATGTCGGTCAGTTCTCTTGTTTCCATTGGTTGGTGTCCTCCCATTGGGGCGGGTAGCTTAATACCGCGTCCATCATGCAGCCGCAGGCCACGGCGGCTTCCAGTGTGTTGGCCCAGTCCTGCCGCCGCCGGCCGCGCTTTGCCGCGGCGTACAGCAGCTCTTCCACCAGGTTCTGGGCGGTCGATCCGCGCACGGCCAGCGGGTGGCGGCGCATAATCAGCTTGCCCAACGGCTGACGGATGTGCAGGTCAGACGTTCTTGTGCCCACTTCCTGCGCCGCGTCCAGCCGCATGGCCACAAGCGGCCACATATCAGACCGCACAAGGCGCGCGGCTTCATACGCCACGGCGTACAGGGCAGCTTCCAGCGCATAGGCGTCGGCGGCTTTCTGGGCCGCCGGGGTGCTGGCGGTCGAGACGTCAATGATCCGGCAGGCGCGCGCCAGCTTGTGAGTGCTCTCCATAATGCCGGCGCTGGTTACGTTCTGCGGCTTTTGGGCTGCTGCCAGGCGCAGGGCATCCGTGCCCATGTTGGCAACAGCATCCCCGCTTGCGCACAGGGCAGCGGCCCAGGCGCGTTCTAACGGCGTCATGCCGCGCCTCGGGGAAATATTTGGTTTGGCATTTTCCATTCAGGGGTCCTTTCTGCCGGGGTGGGGGTGTTCAAGCCCCAACCACCAGCGCCAGCAGCGCGTGGTGGATCGCCCACAGGCAAAGGTACCACGCCGCGCCGCAAAGGCAATAAAATAAAAACTTTTCCATCGGTTACTCCAGGTAATGTACTTTAAGCGCAGCCCACCCACCCAGCAGGCAGCCAGCCAGCCCGGCCAGGGCAGACGCTCCGCCGCCCTGGGCCAGGGCGGCCACGGCGCACAGTGCGCCCAGCCCGCAGGCCGTTAGCGTGAAATTGGCGAAAGCCTTGCAAATGGGGCTGATGTAGGGTAAAATACAGGTGATGAATTTTTTCGTCTGGCCGTTCCGGTGTTGCAGCACCGGGGCGGCTGTTTTTGTTTGGGGCATGATGTACTCCTTTCAGTTTAGCCGCACGCCGCGGGCGCGTAGCTCGGCTTTTTTGCGTTCCAGTAGCTCCTTGGCATCGGGACGCTGCATAAAGCGGTGGTAAAAATCCAGCGTTGCCGCTGCCAGCCGCTCGGTAGCATAGGGGTCCGGCTCCGCGGTGGTGGTGATTTTGATGGTGGCGGGGAGAGAGGGAAGAGGCATGGTTTAACCTCCTTTTTCATTGAAATCATAGATTGTGCTGTTGCCGGACTTGCTGCGGATGCACCCGGTTGTGATGTGCATGTTGTTCGGGTCGCCAAGGACGGTTTCGTTCTTTACGTCCTTGAATGTGACCTCCGGCGGAATCTTGATGTCGGGACCGTTCTTGAGTTCAAAGCCTTCAACGGTCTGGGTTACGGTTGTGCTGCCCATGCGGGTTGTGATTTTTTCGGTGTTCATGGGGGATACCTCCTAAAAATTTCCAGCCCCTCCGGCTCAAAGTCCGGACTATGGGACAGGGGTTGTGGTAGAATGGTTGTAGCTGCTAGGAATGCTCCACAAGGTCATCAATGCGGACGCCGAAGTGGTCGGCAATCTTAGCTGCTGTTGCCAGGGTAGGGCCGCCGCCGTTCTTCCAGCGCTGGGCATTGCCTTTACTCAGGCCAAGCGTTTTGAGAACGGTGGTAGCACTTTCACCATGCTGTACGCATAAATTTGTGAAAGTGTTCCAAAAGTTCAAAAAAATGCACCTCTCTTTCCATTTCATATTGACGTAAGTGCACTTTTGTAGTACTATGAAGTTGCTAAACATCAGTTTTAACGCGGTGCCCTCATGTCATAAGTGCATTATAGGTCATTTAAGTGCACTTTGCAAGTGATTTAATGCAACTTTTTTGCACTTCTGCGTTTTGCACAAATTCCGGAGGTGCATTTTAGTGTTTTTTGATACGCTGCAAGCACTCTGCGATGAAAAAGGCATCGCAATGTCAGCACTGCTTGATCAGGTCGGGATGAGCCGCGGGAATATCGCGCGCTGGAAAGCGACCGATAATCCGCCCAAACCAGCTACCTTAATAAAGCTGGCAGAGGCGCTGGGCGTTGACCGCAAACGTCTGGAAGGGGCAGCTGAAAGCCAGGAAGCGGAGACAGAAATGTCTGCCCACGACATCCTGGACGATGTGGATATTGCTTTTTACGGTGAATATAAAGAGCTTTCCGAAGATGACAAAGCAGTGCTGCGCGATATGGTCAGGGTGATGCGAGATCGCCGGGCTAAGAAAAAGCAGGAGGAATAGATCCAGTGTTTCAGTTGTCCGACTTTTACGGATATTGCAAACAAAATGATGTGGATGTAATGCCGTTCGCAATGCTGCCGCGGGCAGCCTGTACGGTGCGGGACGGGCAGAACTACGCTGTTGTGCTGAACTTCAAGCGTCTGCATACCGTGCGCCAGATGCGCACCGCCATGCTGCATGAATCGGGCCACCTGCACACAGGCGCACTGCATAAGGTAAACAGCCCGTTCCAGTTGGTGGAGCAGAACGAATACCGCGCCGATGCGGACGCGTTCCGCCGCTGCCTGCCGCCGAACGAGATCCGCACGGCAATGCGGGCAGGCTACACAGAACCCTGGCAGTTGGCAGAATATTTTGACCTGGACGAAGACTACATAAAAAAAGCCCTGCACTACTGGACGCAGTGCAGGGGGATAGACTTTAATCGATAAGGATGTGTTCTTGATGGGATTTCGCTTTCGTAAGAGTGTAAAAATTGCACCGGGTGTCCGCCTGAATCTGAATCGAAAAAGTGCCAGCATTTCGCTGGGCGGCAAGGGCGCGCACTACACAGTAAGCTCAACTGGGCGCAAAACAGCAACGGTGGGGCTGCCGGGAACGGGCATTTCGTATTCAGTTACAGAATCAACGGGAAAGTCCTCTTCGAGGACAAAAAGCGGCGGAACCCATTCATCAGGAAATGGTGGCGGTAAAAAGAATAAAGGCGGCTGCCTGATGATTTTGCTTGCCTTGATGTTTTGGCCATTTGCTCTGAGCTACTGGATATGGAAAACCGATAAATTCCAGGCAAGTAAAAAGATTCGTGCGGCAATTATTACGGCGTTTTGGATCGTAATGTTTTGTATCGGAACGTTCAGCGGAGGCAGCCAGCAGAAGGCAGAACAACCGCTTCCAACCGCCACAATAGCAGAAGAAACGCCGCAGCCGACAGAAGTGGCTACCGCAACCCCGGCCCCCACAGTAACCCCAACAGAAGCCCCGACCTCTGCACCCACGGAAGCCCCCACACCTGACCCTACAGCGGTGCCTGAAACAGGTAACACCAGCCAGACAAGTAACGGCACCACAGCAACCGGCACATCAGATTATCAGCCAGGTATGGTTTATATTGCAAGCAGCGGCAACGGCAAAAAGTACCACCGTACCCCCGATTGCAGCGGAATGGACGATGCCACCGCCGTAACGGTAGAGCAGGCAGAAGCCGCTGGGTATACACCTTGTAAGAGATGCTACTAAAATAGTAAAGCTCCGCAGGCTACATTTTGACCAGAACAAAATAAAAAAAACGCCCCGGTGTTGGCGCACCGAGAGCGTTTTCATAGATCAGCTTGCCCACAAAAGTGGATACAATCGACCCGACAATCGTATTGTACCACCTTGCGGGCAGGATTGCAAACCCAAAAGGTGATACCATGAAAAAGAAGCAACCAAATACCCGCCATGGCCGGGCGGCGATTTACGCCCGGTATTCGTCCCATAACCAGCGGGAAGCATCCATTGAACAGCAGGTCAAAGCCTGCCGGGAACTGGCCGTGCGGCTGGGGTTGGATGTGGTGGAAACTTACGAGGATAAAGCCATCAGCGGCAAATCCGACCGCCGCCCCAGCTTTCAGCGCCTGCTGCGGGATGCGGAAAAAGGTTATTTTGACTGCGTACTGGCGTGGAAGTCCAACCGTATGGGCCGCAATATGCTGCAGGCCATGACCAATGAAGCCCGCCTGAAAGACTGGGGCGTAAGGACCTTTTACGCGGAGGAAGATTTTGACGATACCGCTGCCGGCCGCTTTGCGTTGCGCAATATGATGAACGTCAACCAGTTCTACAGCGAGAATATGGCAGAGGACATCACCCGCGGCATGATGGATAATGCCAGCAAGTGCCTGAGCAACGGCGCGCTGCCATTGGGGTACAAGGCAGGGGAGAATGGCCGCATTGTGCTGGATAAGGCGCAGGCTGCCGTGGTTCAGGAAATTTACACGCGGGTGGCCTGCCGGGAGCCTTTTGTGGATATTGCGGCGGATCTGAACCGGCGCGGCATCAAAACCAAGCGCGGCGGCCCGTGGACCAAAAGCAGCTTTTATACGATCTGCCGCAATGAGCGCTACCGCGGCATTTATATTTACGATGACGTCCGGGTGGAAGGCGGCGTTCCGCGTATTGTTTCGGACGGCCTGTTTTATCGTGTGCAGGAGGTGCTGAAAGTGAAAAAGACCCCACAATCCGCCCGGCATCATACCGGGGCAGAGGATTACCTGTTGACAGGCAAGCTGTTCTGCGGCAAATGCGGCAGACCCATGACGGGCGTTTCCGGCACCAGCCGCTCCGGCGAAATGCACTACTATTACACCTGCCAAAAGCGCCGCCGGGAACACGCCTGTGATAAAAAGAACGTGATCCGCGAGCAGATCGAGAAGAGTGTGGCACAGGCCATCAAGCAGTATATGCTGACGGACGAGATGATCCAGCACATGGCCGATGCAACCATGGCCTACAATGCCCGCCAGGAAAAAGACCTGCACCTGCAGGACCTGCAAGGTCAGCTGGCCGCGGTCAAAACCTCCGCAGCCAACCTGCTCAAAGCCATTGAGATGGGGGTCATCACCGAAACCACCAAGGCCCGCATGGTGGAGCTGGAACAGGAACAGGGGCGGTTGAACGCCCAGATTGAAAACGCCCGCGCCGAACTGGTACCCATTACACGGGATAATTTTGTTTCACTGCTGCACATCTACCGGGATGGTGACATCAATGACAGCAAGTACCTGGCAAGCCTGTTTGAAACGTTCCTGGTGCGGGTAGATCTGTACGATGATCACTTCCTGATTTGGTTCAATCCCCTCGGCCAAAAGCCCCCGGCTGATATCCCGATCACCAGCATAGAAAACGGGGATGTAGACGAATTTTTTGACGAATGTAGGGGTAAAAATGTGTTCGATTGGGGTGGAAAATGGTCCACCATAAACCATCAAGACGAACACACTACTTTTATCACGATGATAGGTAATGTGTTCGTTTTGTTTTGTCCGTTTCCGGGCCTGAAATAGAAATAAATTAAGTCTAATTTGTGAACAAATAGAACATCATTAGAGACCCATTACAACAAAAAAAGCGGCGGGCAATCCCTGAAAAGATGGAAAGCCTGCCGCTTTTATTATGGATTATTTAATTTGCCGGTAATTTGCCGGTAAATTGCCAGTCAGTTGTCTTTTCCGATCTGCTTAATAACCTGATCCGCGCCGGTCGCAGCCAGGCCGGAAACAATGCCCACGGCCAGGGCGGTCAGGGGATCAGCGGCGGGAAAGTCCGGCACGTTGATGTACATGGCGGCAAGGCCCAGCAGGCCGCCAAGGGCGCCGCAGATGGACGGCAGCCATTTGTTGGCCAGCGGGGTCTGCTTGACCGCGGTGGCGGCAAAGTCTCCTATTGACATAAAATAATATTTTTTGTAAATACACATTGACATTAAATATTATCTGCGCTATAATAAGTACAACATAAGAGATACGAAACACCCCACACAAACAAAGGAGAAAACACTATGACTACCGAGATTATCATCACCATCGCTTTGGCATCCCACCGCACCGGCAATTACACCCCCGCCGAAAACGCCTATTTCACCGCCGTACAGAACGACACCTACAGAAACTTTCGCTTGCCGGAAGGCTGGAGCTACGAAGGTCACGAACCCAAAGGCATACCGCACCACAAAGCCGTGACGGTTTCCCTGCCCGACTTCATCCACGCTGTGCCGGGCGGCATCCGCTCCGACTACAAAGCCAAGGACGGCAACATCGATCTGGTCCTTGCCTTCGTCCCCGCCATCCGCGTGACAGGCGACTATGATCAAGCCATTGACGAGGCGCTGCAGGCGCTGACCATAACCGCACCGACCAGCTCCGGCAAGCGCGAAGAAATCCCCTTTGAGATCGTATCCGTATCGTCGCTTTTTGACGCAAAGCAGATGTAATATAAAAAAGGAGCCACACCATGAAAAAGATCATCAACGGCAGCCGCTACAACACCGAAACCGCCCAGCGGCTCGGTGTTCACGAAAACAATTTCTTGCCCAATGACATCTACTATCGCGGACAAGATTTATACCGCACCAAGGCGGGCAAGTATTTTATACACAACTACGGCAACGGTTTCCCCAAACAGGATGGCAACTGGGGCTGGGGCGAGGAGATCACCCCCATCACCGAGGACGACGCCCGCGAGTGGGCAGAGAAGTACCTTGACGGCAACACCTACGAGGCGGCGTTTGGCGAGGTGGTAGAGGATGCCCGCCTCAACGTCCTGCTACCGCAGGAGCTGCTGGACAAGCTGGACGCCCGTGTCACTGCGGGCGGCGGCAACCGCAGCGAAGTTGTACGCGCTGCGCTACGTGCCTACCTTGAGGGCTAAGCCATGCCGCCGTTTAAGGATTTATCCGGGCAAACATTTGGCTATCTGTACGTTATCGAGCCGACTGCGAAGAGGCAAGACGGCAACCGGGTTTTCCGCTGCCGCTGCCTTAACTGCGGTAAAATCGTGGAGCTGCCGAGCCGTACTATCGCCCACTCCAAGCAGATCAGCTGCGGGTGCATAAAAAACCGCAACCTGACCACCAAACCCATTGCCGATAAGCTCGGGCAGGTTGACGGCACCAACGTTAGCCGAATATCATCGAGCAAAGCCCAACGGAACAACACCACAGGCGTGCGCGGTGTGTCGTGCAGAAAAGACGGAAAATATGTCGCATACATCTATTTTAAGGGGGAGCGGTACCACCTGTATTGCGGCGCCGATAAAAACAAAGCCATTGCCGCCCGCAAAGAGGCAGAGCAGCGCCTCTTTGGCGAGTTTTTAACGTGGTACAATGCGCAAAAAGACAAGCAAAAATAAAAAAAATAGGCGGCGGGCAATCCCTGAAATGAGGAAAAGCCCGCCGCTTTAATTATGGATTATTTAACTTGCTGGTAACTTGCTGGTCAGTTGTCTTTGCTTGCCTGCTTGATAACCTGATCCGCGCCGGTCGCAGCCAGGCCGGAAACAATGCCCACGGCCAGCGCTGTCAATGGGTCGCCTGCCGGGAAGTCTGGCACGTTGATGTACATGGCGGCCAGACCCAGCAGGCCGCCAAGGGCGCCGCAAATGGACGGCAGCCACTTATTTGCCAGTGGGGTCTGCTTGACAGCCGTTGCGGCAAGGTAGCAGATAACGGTGATGCAGGCAACGGATGCGATGCCAAAAGATGCAAAATCCATGATGATTTCCTCCTATGTGTTTGTTGTGTAGGTGTTCAATCGTTTCTGATCGGCAGGGCCTTGGCGCGGTTGTACAGCTCCGTACCTGTGCCGTTGCCGCCCAGGGCATGGTAGCTGCGGTAGAGGTATTCCAGATTCCTCATGGCGTCCGTGTCGATGCTGCCCTGCGCAAGGCAGCGGGAGCACTCGGCATACAGGCGGTCGTGCAGGATAGCCAGAAGTCCGGCCTTAATGGCTTTGCGCTCCTCTTCCTGCTCCTTCACCCGCTTGGCCAGGCGACGGTAGCCTGCCAGCAGTGCGGCGCAGATCAGGCCGAAGAGCCACTGCACCCAGTATCTGATGATCCAGTCCAGCACGGTCACTCCTCCACATACTCAGCCTTGTACAGCCCTGCTTCAATCAGCTGCAGCTCTGCACACTTGCGCATAATGTACCAGGCGTCGCCGCTGGATACTGGCCCAACGTCCAGCATCCACTGGTTGCCATCCGCACAGGTTTCGCGGTACAGGCCAGCCGTTACCAGTCCCAGGCCATCGCACAGGGCGCGGATGGTTGCGCGGTCGCCGCTGGAGATACGGCCAATGGTAATACGCTGCTTGTCCAGCTTGTTGGGGGTGGTGTCCTCCGGGGTGGGCGCGGTGTGGCCCTGCAGGCCCGCCTGGATCATCAGCTGCTCATAGTCCTTGTATACCCTGTTGCAATCCAGGCTGGTGCCGTAGCCGGGCACGCCCAGAGCGTTGCGGCTGCTGTACTGCCAGATGCCATACGGCAGGGGGCAGGTGCATGTGCTGCCATACTGGGCAACCCAGATATCGTATTTGGACAGCGCCTTGTAGTCCAGGCGGTTGCGAATAAAATTGCAGCTGGCATACAGGATGCCGTAATACCCTGCGGCCTCAATCTCCGACAAAAAGGCCTGTACAAGTGCCGTGCGCTGCGCGTTGGTCAGGCGCAGGATGCACGGCTCGTACTCGATGTCATACGCCACTGGCAGGCACAGGTGCTTGCCCTTGATCGCGGCCAGGCAGCAGCGGGCCTCCTGGCGGGCTTCCGCCGGGGTACTGGCGTAGCTGTACCAGTACACGCCGTACTGGATGCCCAGCCGGGCACACTCAGCCGCGTTGCGCTCAAACTGGGGGTCTTTCTGGCTGCTGTAACGGCCATACCCGGCGCGCAGCATGGCGTGGCGGATGCCCTTGTCATACGCCGCCTGCCAATCAAATTTGCCTTGGTGTTTGCTTACGTCAATAGCATAATTCATGTATTCCACTTCCTTTGCGTGTTGTACGCTGCTGTAACTTCCCAGCTTGACTGCGCTGCTGGCGGTTTCAAAATCAGCATCCAGCCAGTTCAGCGGGTTGGTACGCTGGCCTTTCCAGCGCACTTCAAAATGCGGGTGTGCTCCATAGCAGTTGCCGGTATCGCCGCTGTAGCCGATCAGCTGGCCCTCGTATACCGTCTCCCCCTGGGCCACGCAGAGTTTGCTCAGATGGGCGTACAGCGTCTCCAGCCGACCGCCGCGGTAATCCGCATGGCGCAGCTTGACCATGTTGCCGTAGCTGTTGGTATCCCCCTGGGTGCGCTTGCCATTCCAGTGGTACGCGATTGCAACCGTGCCGCCCTCTGCGGCGTATACCGGCGTGCCCACCGCCGCGCGGAAATCCAGCGCCCTGTGCAGGCTGCCGTCATTGTAGAGCCAGCCGGCGGTGATAATGTGCTGGGCCAGGGGCCACCTAAAACATACTTCTCCATTTTTCAGCCGCATCTTTATCCTCCTTATTTTGTCCTCTTCCACATATAAACCGCCAGATAGGGCGGCATGTTGTTGTGGGCTTCCCCGGAACCGCCGGAGGCGACTGTTACGGTTTTGGATTCCCAGTTCGGAATACCCCAGCCGCCTGATTGTGTTTGAACATACGCATCCGCAGTGTTTCCGGTTTTGGAGCGTATTACGTTGCTTCCGTTGGTCACAGACAACGAATAATTCGGTAGCTCGCTTTGTGTAAGTTTATGGGCGAATTCACCCCCAGTACCACCTGCGGGATAACTACTAGAAGCGCCAAGCAAAAAGCGTTCAGAAATTCTTTCCCAGGTACCGCCAAACAAAGTTGCCGGGCTTGTACTGCTTACGCTCATGTAAATGCTGCCAATCGGCCAGGCTGCAAGTTTTGCTGCCGCGATGGCCGCCTTCACCGCCGCCGGTGTTGCCGCAATACCACCACTGGTCGAACTCGTTGAACTGGTCGAATCACTTAATTTCACACCACCCAGGGTTGAACTGGTAGCGGCAGGCAGCGTATAGTTACTGGAGGAGGCCGGTGTCATATAGATCTGGTTGCTGTTCAGCGTTCCTTCACGCTTAGCATTATTATACTGGGCTTGCGTCAGGTAGTTGATCACCAGGCTGTCCAGCTTTGTATCAGTTGCCATAATCATATACCTCTCGTAACGACAGCGTTGATCGCCGTCAGTCCACTCGGCAGGCCGGAGAGCTTGCCGTTGCTGATGCTTAGGCTCAGACCGGTGCTGCTTGGGCCGCCGTACATGGCGCTCTTGTAGTACTTGTCACCCGCAAACGCGATCAGGCTCGTAGTCTGCTGGCCCCAGCCGCCGGAACTGGTCATGGTGCCGTAGCCCCAAATCTTGATTGCCCCGTCAGTACGCCTAAAACTAACGCTGGGGTTGGTGTCCGTAATGGCATAAGCCTCCACATTGTTATTGCCACTGCCGCCGGAACTCCCGCCGCCGGCATAAGTTCCTGTCACGCCAAAAATACTTACACCGCTTTTGATGTTTCCGGCCACAAGGTTTGCATCACCTTTAATGGTTTGAGCACCACTTAAATATTGGCTTGCGGCAATCGTCTGGTTACTGGTCGATGGTGTATAAGTCGCAGCACTCTTTTTCGTTACGCCGCTTCCCACATAAGTTTTCGATACTGCATTTACTGTAACCTGACTCAAACCGTCATAGCCATAGTCGGCCTTGATTGTTTGTGCGCTCTCACTGGGGCTGACTGTCTTGCTTTGCAAAACAGCGCCGCTGGCACCACCGGTCACAAAGCCGCCCTGCATGTCAACGGCATCGCTGCCTAAATACACACCCATGCAACTGTCACCACCTTCTGAGCGTAACGTTTGTCGCGCCAACGCTGGCTGCCGTTATGTCAATGGTTTTTGCGCTGCTGCCGTCCCATGCGCCCTGACTGGTTCCGTTCAGTTTGATGGTCAGTCTGTTATTTAGTTTTTCGGCGCTCGTTGCGGAGCCGCCTGCGTTGCTGGAACCGGCATAGTTTGTGGTTCCGGTGACTTTGTCCCCTGTGGCACTGTGGGCGATTACCCCTTTCGGCAGGTCGGCAGCCTGCACCGTATCACCGGTCAGGTCGAGGACAACTTCATCATTAATAACAACCTTGTTTACGGCCATATCAGCCTCCGATCGTCAGGGTTTGCCCGCCCGCGGCGTTATCAACGTATGTGGCCGGGATCGCCTGCACAGTAACTTGAGACAGGCAGTTATGCGCTTTATCGGGCAGCACAACCTGCTGTTCAAAGCTTGGCGTAACAATTTTGGCCTGCGGCTTCATGCCTTCGCTGCCACTCATCGATCCGACAATGCCCAAAACTGTGATGCCCTCACGAATATTTGTCGCTATGAGTTTTGCCTGTTCGACGGGATCAATTTCAGCTGTACCACTACCATCGTGAAAACCCATAGGAATCGTATATTTGCCGTCCACAGTAGTGATTTTCCCGGATACCGCTCCGTTATTGGGCATCGTACCCGTAAGCTTCGCGCCCCGTGCATAGAAAGTTTTACCCTTCAGAACCTCAGCAACTGCGGCTGTTGCATCGCTGGAATCCACGTCCTTGGTGCTGGTACCGACGATAGGGGCACCGGACTTATCATGAGCGGTGATACCTTCAGCCAGCGTGTTCGGTGTTACCGTATCGGCTGTCAAGTCCAGCTTTGTCTCTTTGCCGACAATCACTTTGTTAATATATTTATTTGCCATAATACTCATCTCCTAAAATCAACGTTGTGCCGTAATCGTTGGACACCTCGTATTGCGGTATCTTTTCTATGATTACATCCTGTTGCATTAGCCGCTTTGCGGTGGGCAGGGTCTGCGCCGAGAGCAACGGCGTGATGTCATATGGCCCTGCATACTCCGGCGCGCTAACCACTGCGGTGCCTGTAATGCGCACCGATACGGCGTGCTGTTGGGCCACTCGCACCTGGATCATGCACCATCAACCTCCTGGAATAAGGTCGGGCTCATTTTGAGCGCCAGAATCTCTGTCTGCGGCTGGTCAGTGCTGTCCCGCAACGTGATGCGGGTGTCCATGTACAGCGTCTCGCCGCCCAGGAATTTGTACGTTTCTTCCCGCGTCCAGGGGATAAGGATGATGTTCTGCCCCGCTTGCCGGGTGCAGTCATCCGGCCAGACGTTGGATTTAATGGCCGGGAAGCCATTATAATTTTTTTGCTTAAATACAAATTCTATCCGGCTTATCTCGTCCAGGCTCATGCCGATTTCCACGGGCAGCACAAATTGCGTTCCCTGTTTCATTCGTTTTTCTCCTGGTTCGGCTGGTTCGCCGCTGCCATTTCCTCTGCCGCCATGTTCTCACGCACGGCGTTCAAAACGTTCTCCAAAATCAACTCTGTGACGGCAAACGGCAGCGTTGCTTCGTTAATTGCGGCAATAACTTTGCGTTTGCATTCTTTAATGCGTTTGTTGTCAGTCATGGGGGGGGATCCTCCTTTACAGCCGCGCGTTCACGGCATTTTTCAGCGTGGCAATGGCCGCCAGAACCTCTGCGTCAAGGGCCACAAAAGATCCCCGGTTGTTCTGGCTGGTGATGTTGCCGTTGTCGTCCAGTTCCATGTATGTGTAGCTCACGCGTTCGCCTTCGGCGGTCGTAACGACCGCCACGCCAGATAATTTCTTCATGTTAATCCCTCCGATTCATCTAATAGAATGTCTGCGGTTTCATCTGCGCCGGTGTCCATAGCTAACAGGTCATCTGCGGCGATGGTGCTTTCATCCTGGGCGCGGGCGGCGGTGCTGGCGGCCAGCTCAATGCCTGCCGGATCACCGGCAGGGTAGCTGCTGTCACTGCGGTCGGCATAGCTGCCCTCATAGCCGCGCTGGGCGGCCATGCAGAGCCAGGCAAAGCACTGCCCTGGTGCGCCGTGTATAATGGCATACTGGCCGCAGTTTTCGGCCCACAGGTGGCCGGTCCCATCGCAATCCGTCAGCAGCCAGGCGGGCTGCCCGTGCTGGGCGATGGTCTCCGCATAGCGCGGGTCAAGGGCAATCAGGCACCAGCCTTTGGGGCCGCACTGGCCCTTGCCCCAGTCCGCAAAGGTTGGCAGCGGCGTCTCAAATGCGGCCATTTTCAGCGCGCCGAAGCTGGTAGGCACCACGCGGGATTTGCTGCCCCAAACGTCCAGATTGTGTACATTCAGCTTGCCGGAGACACCCACCCGGGTCGTGTTAAAATCGGCGTCGCTGTCATCGCTGCGGTTGTAGGTGATCTGCATCCCAACGTAAGATGTCGGGTTGAGGCCGTCAACCCAGCCGTACTTGGCGTACTTGCTGCACGCCCCAATGTAGGAGCTGCCAGCCTCTGAGTACAGCACGCCGGTCAGGCCGATGCTGCCGGTGTTGATGGTTGCATACCAGGCAATGTGCCGATTGTCCAGAAACACGCGCTCACCGGCCTCGGTGCCCATGCGAATCCAGGCGTTATCCAGGTCGTACACGGTGGTGTAGTTGAGGTTATGCAGCTGCCCGGTCGTGATATTGCCGCCGTTGATGATTGTCTTGTCCTGGTTCCATGTGCTCAAATCCGAAAATGTCACCACGCCGGATAGGTTGATCTGTGCGCTGGTGATCTCTGTTCCGCCTGCCGTCAGCTTGATGGTGCTGCTGGTTCCGCTTGTGCTGGCCGTCAGCTTAATTTCGCTCACCGTCTGTTTGATCTCGGTCTTGGTTTCGGCGGTGGTTAGATAATCACCGGTGCTGGCCGTCCAGGCAGTGGGGGCGTTGCCCATCTGCACCATGGGGTGCATGATGGTCAGATCGTTGGTAACGGTGGCGTTATCGTTCGCGGTACTCACAAACAGACCGTCTGCATAGCCGTCCGCAGTCGCCGTAAAGGCTGCCCAGCGCAGCTTCCAGCCATTATCCAGCGCAATGTCCTGCTTTGCATTTTTGAACGCGCTGCCATAGTAGGCTTTGGTTCCGCTGGGGGATTTGGTTTCAAACTGCAAAAACAGGCTGTCCGTGCCGGAGTTGAGCTTGTACAGTACCGATGCACAATAGGTCATGCCCTTGGCAATCACCAGCGTTTTGTCCGCACCAAAGTGGAAGCGGGTGTTCCGCGCTTTATTGGTCACGCGAACAGATTCACCGCTGATCGTGTATGTTCCTTTTTTGCTCAGGTCATTGCCGCCTGCATCCAGGGTCGCATTGTTCCAGTCGTCGGTGCCCACAATAATATTGTTGCCGCCGGTGATCCGCTGCGTTACCGTCTGGGTAATGCTGTCGGCTTTCTGGTCGATCGCGGATACTGATTCTTTAACGGTTTTGAATTCCCGCTTTGTGCTGTCCAGGTCGTTGGAAATAGTTGTGGTGGTTTCTTTCAGGCTGCGGACTTTGGTGCTGATGCTGTCGGCCTTTTGGCTGATGCTGGAGACATCTTCTTTCAGGCTGTTCACCGTTGCTGTGGTGGCGTAGTCCTTCAGCTTGCTGTCAACGGCATCATTGGCAGCGCTGGTGGCGGTATCCTTCACGTTGGCCGTCACCGTTTCGGTCACTGACTTGGTGACCTCGGTTTTGATCTCGTCAGCGGTCTGCGAAAATAAGCTTTTTGCGCTTTCCTGCGTCAGGTAGTCGCCGCTGCTGGCATTCCACGCGGTCGGCGCGTTGCCGTATTGCAGCATGGGGTGCAGCAGCGAAAACTTGTTGGTGTAGTTGCCGGTACCAGCGTGGGTGGTACCACTGCCCATATCCACCAGCTTTAAGGTGGCGTTGTCCGGCGGCGTCCACAGGCCATACCGCAGTACCCAGCCGTCCGTCTGCTCAATCTCCAGCTGATCAGTTGGCTTAATGGTTGCCCAGCTCTGGCTGGTGGAGTACCCCGCCGTGTAAGCGATTTCCATACAGAACTCATCCGCACCAGAAACGGGTTTGTACATAACAGACAGGCACAATGTCACGCCTTTTGCCACATACGCACCCACCGTTGTCCAGCGAAAATATCGGTTGGAGTTGGTGTTGGCCATGGTCGCCCCGCCGGTTAGTTCATAGGTAATAGAACTGCCGTCGCCGGTATTGCCTTTCAGTTCAGCGTTCTTGAAGCTCTCACTGCCCAGGATCAGGTTGCCGCCGCCGGTGATTTTGGTGTCTTTTTTCACCTCAGAGGAGAGCCCGTCCACCGTTGCTTTCAGGTCGGTATACTTTCCGGTCAGGTCGCTGGCCTTTACTTCCAGGCCGTCCACGCTGGTCTTGATCTCCAGCATTTTGCCGGTCAGGTTTTTGTAGCTCTGCTCATTTACGGCGGCGGTTCCGTCCCGTGTAGCGTTGCCGGTGGATTCCAGCGTGACCTGCTGACCGGATATTGTCCGGGTCATGATATAGGAGCTCAGCACGTTTCCGCGGGCATCAGTGACAGATACAATGTTTCCAGGTGCGGGCAGGGGAAAATCCGCCGGGACGGTTACTTTGAGTGGTGTGTAGGTCACGCCCTGCATCGTTTCAAATATTGCCTGCGCGACCGGCTTCAGTGCTTCCGCAGTGGCGGATGTCAGCAGCAGGTTGCCCTGGATAACCAAGGCATTTGGTCCACTCTCATCGGATGGATACAGCACACCTACGTCGTCATCGCTCTGCCGGATCTGTACTTTGACGACTGGAGCGGTCTGAAACTTGTCATGCGACAGGCCGTCCCTTATGTATACGGTTGGCCCGATGCTCTGCGATGTGTAATCTGTGTACCAGGCAAATTCGATTTTTCCGTCCGGTGTAGCCCGCAGGAATGTGCAGGACGCTTCGGCCACCCAGGCAAGCAGCTGGCGGCCGGTCAGATTGTCGGCATAAAAAGCCTGTACCAGATAGGTTCCGTTGCGGGGCAGGGAGTTGTTGGCAATGGTTACGCCGCACCGCTGTGCTACCAGCCCGGCGAATTTCCACAATGTCATCGGAAACTGATCCTGAATGGATCGCAGCCAGGTAGACTGTACGCCATCAAGCAGGGAGACTGCGTCATAGGCGTAGATTTTGTAGGTGTTGCGGGTCTGGCTGGTAGGTTTAACTGCCCAGTAGGTGCCCGCCAGGGTTCGATGGCCGGATGTCTCCCGGTAGTGGGTCAGCCGGGTTCCGGATGTAACCGGCAGATCGGTTCCCGGCTCCACCCAGATTGTGATTTCCAGCTTATTGGAGCAGGCTGCGCCGGGACATAGGTCGGTGGTTTTGGATACGGTTTCGGTGCAAGTCAGGGAAAGGATAGCGTTCTGACCAACGGTGCCGGCGGCAATCTCAGTGCCGTCATCCAGCACCAGGATGTTCTTAACCATTCAGGCACCTCTTTAACATTCTTTGATTTCCAGATCCATGTCCCGCCAAACACCGGCTTTCAGCCGCTGCAGGGCCGCCCCGTAGTTGGAGCAGTAGCAGGTGCGGGTGGTTGTTTGTGCCACGTCTGCGGCGTCGCCGGGGATAGGGCAGGTAAACTGGAATGTGGTTTTGTTTTGCAAAAGGCCGAGCAGGTAGGCACAGTCGGCGTTATCAAGGTAGCTGTAGGTCAACGAACAGGTCAGCACGCCGAACCGCAGCACTTCACGGTGGTAGACGCCCATCTCGTCAGCGCCGCTGTCACTGCTCTCAACATCCGAAAACTTGATGGTGGGGGAGCCGGTGGGAACCGGTAGGGAATGGCTGTCGATTTGCAAGAGAGATGTGCGTTTGAGCATCAGTAGGCACCCCCCAGCATGATGGATTGTGACTGCCGCGCGCGGTTGAAGCTGCGATAGATCACGTCGTCACCAATGACAATGTCGCCGCCGTTTTCCTGCACCGCTTGCACGATGGTGCGGGCGGCTGCGTTGATGGCGTCGAGCACAGCATGGTCGGCCTGGCTGCCGACGGAATTGGCGGACGGTGTACCGGCCGCGATGGTCGAGCGGAGGCGGCTTGTGGATTGCAGCCCCAGGTCGTCCATGGCATCGGTGACATACCCGGCATTTTTTTCGATGCCAAGTGCCAGACCTTGAGGAATGTAGGGACCAACTTCAAATTGCATGAGTTTGGACGGCGACGCAATGCCGAAAAAGCTCTTGATGGCATTGAGGGCCGACTTTGCAACGTTGGTTGCCGCCTCCCACAATGCCCCCGCCATGGAGCCGATGCCGTTGATAATGCCTTGGATGATATTGGTTCCGAGACCATTCCAATCATTTACAATGAATGCGTTCCAGAGTTTCTGGGCTGCGGATTTTGCGAGAGACCATAATTGCCCGGGCAGCGCCTGAACAGCGCCGACAATTCCTGCAAGAATAGACTGCGCGGCACTTACTACACTGCTCAGCATATTTCGCAGGCCGCTTGCCATACTTGACACGGCATTTTTACCAATGGAAAGAAGCGCAGCAGGTAACTGAGAAACTGCCGTTTGAATAGCGGAAAACACACTCACGCCCGCCATTTGTGCATCATAGATTAGCGCGCGAATACCACCGGCCAAACTCTGAATCGCATTGCTGCCGATGCTTTGCAATGCCGAAGGCAGGTTTGCAATTGCATTTTTAACGGCATCGAATATAGATGTTCCTGCGGATTGTACGGCACTGACCATGCTTGTGATGCCGTTTTTGAGCATCGTAATAATGTTGCTGCCAAGGCTGATCCAGTTAAATGCCGTAAACACGCTGACAACGGCTTGTATAATCTGGGGGATATTGGCAATCAACGCAGGGATTGCCTGTATCAGCCCCAGCCCAAGCGTTACGATAATATGCAGCCCTGCCGCTAACAACTTGGGGGCATTGTCGTTAATCAATCCCGCAATATTTGTGACGATCTGCGGCACATATTCGATCAGCGTGGGCAGGCCATTGGCGATGCCCTGGGCAAGGTTTAGCAGCAAGTCGATGCCGGCATCCACAATGTTTCCGAAATTGGTGCGTAGGGTTTCTGTGAATTGCAGTACCATGGGCAGCGCCTGTGCCAAAAAGTTGGGGACGCCCTGCGCCAGCCCTGCACCCAGGCTTTGCAGCATTTGCGTTCCGACAGGTATCACCTGGAGCACAAGTGCAGACAGGATATTGCCGATTGCCGGGAGCAGATTGCCTGCCAAAAAGGTGGTTACAGTCTGTGAAAGGCCCTGCAATGCCGGGCCGACGTCGCGGCCAAGCGTTAAGTTGGCCATCACATTGCTGGCGGCCGCCTGCATGGACGCAAACGAGCCGGACAGCGTTGTCGTGGCCTCTTCGGCTGTGGTACCGGTGATGCCCAGGTTGTCCTGGATAACGCCGATAGCGTCAATGATGGAGCTGAACGGCACGTCCTTGACCGTGTCGGCCGTAACCTTGACGGAATCTCCCAGTACACCACTGTCGTTAATCAGACGGGCCATCTCGGACTGTGTGCCGCCGTACCCCAGCTTGAGGTTGTCCAGCATCGTGTAGTTGTCTTTGGCGAAACCCTGGTATGCGTACTGGATGGCGGACATATCGGTGCCCATCTTGTTGGCGTTGTCCGACATCTGGACAATGGCCTTATCTGCGTACCCGGCCGCCGCGGCGGTGTCCCCGCCCAGGCCCTGAAGCAGGGTGGCCGAAAAGCTCGTCACCTGCTCCATGTAGTTGTTGGCCGATACACCGGCCGTCCGGAATGCCTGATCGGCCGCCGCAGTCACCTGGGAAGCGCTGCCCTTAAACAGCGTTTCAACGCCGCCGATGCTTTGCTCAAGGGCAGCGCCCTCGGTCAGCGCCTTGCCCAGCGCTGCGCCAAGCCCCGCTGCGGTAATAGCAACTTTGATTGCCCCGGCCAGCTTGCCGCCGATGCTCGCACCGGCGCTGGATACCGCAGCATCCCCGCCGAGGGCCTGCTCAATCCCTCCGCTGATGCCTCGAGCCGATGGGATGATCTGCACATACGCGGTTGCCACATCGGATGCCATACTTGTCACCTCTCTCTCTTAATGATCCGGGCACGTGCCCGCTCAAAGTCAGCCGGTGTGTTGTAGGCAACCGGCTTGCTATCGGATTGCTCTTCCTTGCCGCTGATTGCGTCCAGAACTGACGGTGGCCGCCTGCGCCCATGTGCGCCGTCCCTGCTCTGCATCCAGCACAGCGTAGTCAGCCGGTCGAGCATGGCGGCCTGCAGCATCTCGGCGTTCGTCACGCGCTCGCCGGACATCGCCAACCGGATGCGGGAATCACCCCGCAGGCCCGCAGCCAGCGTGGCCAGCAGCGGTACCGGCAGGGCGGTCATATCCAGCACGTGGTACGTCTCGGCCAGGTCGCAGATCAGCGCGTCCCGATCAGCGGCCAGCATGGCGGCAAGGACAATCAGTTTTTTGCCGGGGTGCCCAGTGCCTGCAGGATCTCCGTCAGCTCACGGTCCACGTCTTCAAGCGGAACGCGGCCAGCCTCATTGGTCAGATGGTCGTAGAGCTTGGCACGGATATCTTTGCCAAGAATCAGCAGACTGACGGTCGAATATTCCAGGCTGTTGCCGCTCTTCAAGTCGGCGAGAGCGTCCATCAGCAATGCATTGTTGAGCACATCGGGGTCAATCTCGCACGTAAAACCGGATGTAGTTGTAATTTGCATGGTGCCTCCTTAGCCTCTGGCGGTTCCGCCGATATACTCGTAGTGCGTGTTACCATCGCTGTCAGGCAGGGCGGTCAGCGTCATGCCCAGGGATACCGGATCGTTGTCCACGTAGGTGATGTCCTCCATCTCGGTGGGCTTGGCATTGGGGATAACCACACGGTGCGGGATGTTTCCGGCTGCAATCATCTCCACCACCCAGACGCTGGACTGCAGCTCCTTGCTGTTGCACTTGACAACCAGACCCGATCCGGTGTCGGTGCCTGTTACGTTATCATCGCCAAAATAAGATTTGAGCGCGTTCACGTTGAGTGATTCCAGCAAAGCCAGCTTGAACGTGTCGGTCTTTCCGGTCTGCGGGGTCAGCACGGTGTCGCCGCCCCACGCCTTGACCTCATCGCTGTCAATGGACGTAGAGTTTGTCACGCCATCCTCAGACACATAGCCGAGGCACTTGTAAGCTTCGGCCAGTGCGGTGACGGCATCGGTAGGCAGGGCAGTGCCTGCCGGGGCGCGGAACAGAGCCCCGCCGACTTTGGGTTTTCCGGCGGTCACTTTGGTTACATCTGTAGGCATAGTAATATCCTTTCAGTTAATCGTAGTAGGTCACGTCAAATACCGCCTGATAGCGGTATGTTTTGCTTGATGCGTCAGTAAAATTGTAATCGCTGTTCAGGTGCACGGCGGCTACGCCGGGCAGCTGTGCTGCTCCAAACATGGCCGTTTTGACCTGTTCGTTCAGTTCTGCCGCGTGCAGCAGCGTGGGTGCATAGGACTGCACCGCCAGAATTGCGGTGTTGATGTAATTTTCCCGGCTTTCCCCGGTCTTTTCCAGCACGGCAAAGGTGCCCGGCGCACCGGGCGGCCGCTCCATATAGCAGGGCACGTCCAGTGCGCCGGACAGGTACTCCAGGATTGTTGCTTCAATCATTTTCAGCCCCTCACTTTCATCGCGCAGCCGAACACTTTCAGCAGCGTGTTGTTGCGGTAGTTGTCGCTGCGGGCTTCAGATGTGGACGGGTAGACGATGGCCGATGCGCGGGTCTTGCCCACATAACCGTCATCCGCCGCATAACCGTCCCCGGCTGCGGAGGCTTTCTCCTTGGCAAGCCGCACGCACTCGTCCATGATTTCCCGGCTTTGCATCAGCTCCCTCACGCCCTTGCGGTTGAGTTTGATGCGCAGCTTACCCATACTTCTCCACCTTCACCTTCTTGTTCCAGCACAGCGGGATCAGGTTCTCAATGCCCTGCACCACATCGCCGTAGGTGCGGAATTTCTGGCCCCAGAACTCCACCGTCACGTTGTGCCAGTCGTTGGCGTCTCCCTTGGGCAGGGCCAGCGTATAGGCCAGCCGCCTGCCGTAGAGCTGCAAATCGTTGACGATGTCCTCCGTGGCCGGTTCGCCCACCAGCACGTTGTGTACAGTGACTGGTGTTTCAGTGTAGATCGGCGCGTGGAAAGCGTCCTCGCCGGTCTTGGTCTTTTCGTACAGGATGATGTCGATACCCTTCAGCATAAGTCCTCCAGCGGGCTGTGGGCACCGATTTTGTCTCCGACGCCCAGAAGCTTCTTTTCCAGCTTGGAAAGGTACAACTCTCCGACCGAGCCGCCGGACACCGTCCAGCTCTGCTGGTAGCCCAGCGCCGATGCGGACGCCTGGGTGGCGCCCATCGGGTACATGGCAGCGCCCTGCCCGCCGGTGCCCGCGTCCAGCTGGCGGCGCACCATGCGGCAGGATACCAGCTGTTTGCGCTCAAACGGGGCGTCCTGGCTGTATGCGTCGATGACAATGCCGGCTTCGGCCAGCAGGGCGCTGCAGAGCGTCTTTTCGTCATCGCTCAGCGTGCGGAACCCGGCTTCGACCTCTTCCACGGTTGCATAGACCATTGCCATCACCTCATTTCCTGGCGGCGGCTTTCTTCTTCGGGGCCGGGGCGGCGGTCTGCTTGGCGGTGGGCTCTTCGGCGGGCTCTTCGGCGGTCTGCTTGGCGGCGGGCTCTTCAGCGGGCTGCCTGGCCGGGGCGGCGGCCGCCGGGGGAGCCACGCGGGTGTGCCCCGCCGCCAGATATTCAGCTTCCCGCTCCGGGGCAACGGCCATCAGGGTGCCCGTCAGGCGGTTCTTGAATTCAATCATGATCAGGACCCCGTTTTGGCTGCGCCGGTCAGCTTGTTGAACACCGTGGTGTCGCAGCGGAAGCCGACTTCGATCTCGGCGCGCACGGCGAACATGTTCTGCTCAAACAGGTTGATGGTGGTGGAACCGTCGGTCAGGGTGGCCTGGTCGGAAATAGCGATCTGCACGCCCTCCACGGTGCCGTATACAGCCTGGCTCCAGTCGCCCGCAAAGCCGACAACGGCGGCATCGCTGGCCGTGTTGGCCGTGTAGGCACCCTTGCTCTGGCGCACCTGCGCGCCCAGAATCATGGGCACTGCGCCTTCGGCCACGCTGTTGATGAACAGGGGACGCTTATTGCCGTCCACCGCGTTCAGCAGGATAGCCTTGCCCTGCGGGGCCAGCACCCAGCCGTTCAGAATGCCGTCATGGGCGGCGATGTCTGCATCGGCGGCAACCAGACCGCCGTAGGCATTGGTCAGGATGCTCTGGGCCGTGCAGGCTTTCAGGGTATCGAAGTTGGAGCCGGGGGCTTCCACCGCCCCGAACACGGTCTGGTCAAACTTTTTGGCCAGAGCGCCGGGCAGACGCTGCACCAGCTGATCATACAGGGCGGGCACATCGCGGCGGAACTGGTTGGAAAACGGTACGATGACGGCCAGGGTATAGGGCGTCATCTGCTTGGTGGCCAGGGTGCCGCGCTTGACCGGCTTTTTCTCGGTCTCACCGACCCAGCCCGCTTCGGGGTCGCCGGTGATAACGGGGATGGTTACGCCCAGGCCGGGCAGCGGAATCTGCCGGGCCAGTGCCATGACGGCGCTGGATTCCTGGGTTTTCTGCAAAATTTCGCTGGACACGCTGCCCGGCAGGGAAATAGTAGTCGTGCGGTTGATATCAATAGATGCCATACTTTTGCTCCTTTACTTCATGACTTCAGTAAACCACTCCGCGAACTGCTCGCGCGTGGAACCGGTTGGGGTTTTGTTCGGGTCTCCGCCGTCGCGGACGTTGGGGTAGCCGCCGGGGGCGGCATCAAAGGCCCAGGCTTTTTCTTTGGTCAGGGCATCCAGCGCGGCCTTGATGTCGGTGGTGCGGTCCTTGCTGGCTTTCAGCGCGTCCACATCCAGCATGCCGCGGATGGCCTTCACGTCACGCCCGTGCGCGTCACGGATTGCGCCGTCCAGGGCGGAATCAAAGGCAAAGCTGTCGGCCTGATCGGCCAGCTGGCCCTGAAGCTTGGTGATCTGGCCTTTCAGGTCGGCCACGTCCACGCCTTCAAAGGCTTTCAGGCTGTCTTTGGCGGTGTTCAGCTGGGTGGTCAGGCCGTTCACCTGGATCTGCAGGTTGGTGGCTTTGGTCTTTTCGGCGGTGATATCCCTGCCGTTTTCGCCCATCAGCCAGTCCAGCTGCTCATCGGTGATGTTGGGGATCTGCTTCTTGACGTCTTCACGTTTCATGTTGTGTCCTTTCTGCCTGCGCTTTGTTTACGCGGGTTGCATCCGCTCTGGCTGTACAGTTTTACGCCATGCCGGGCAAAATTTGGTATAAAAATTGCCCGCTCCGGCCTCATGCAGCTGGAGTGGGCATAATAAAAGTGCCTTTGCAGTTGAGTGCAAAAGCACATGAAAAATTCAGATGAAGATTTCTTCAATCTCCGCCCGAAGTTCCAGAATGTGAAGATACTCCCCCATAATGCGCTGCTGATCACGCAACAGGCGTGCGGGAGTACCATCCATCTGGGGCTCGACCGCGCTGGATGTGCAAATAACTTTTGCCTCCATTCTGGTGTTCAGCTTTTTGAGCTTCTCGTAACGGATTTTGGTCTGGTGATACTCGGCTGCCATGCGCTCTTTGTAGTCGTCACTCATCATGCCTTTTACAGTGTCTTTCAGTTCCATGTCGTCCTCCTTGAATCCTTTTCGTAAAAATGGGCA
>ERZ773183.701-NODE-701-length-35817-cov-9.678010_pt1 | contig 35817 bp, 24 predicted proteins | sample MGYA00580532_ERZ773183 | MGnify/ENA primary metagenome ERZ773183 (study PRJEB29015, sample SAMEA2737791) | human gut metagenome | biome: human gut; feature: human-associated habitat; material: faeces | place: China | collected 2012 ...
TTGTAACTTTGCGCCCGCTAACAATTAAAAAAGATTTAGATGAGAAAATTTTCGTTGATTAGCCTTATGTTGCTAATCGTTTCAACTTCAACTTTTGCAGGAGGTCTCCTGACGAATACAAATCAGCATGCTGCTTTTCTTCGTATGTTATCGCGTGGCGCTACAACTGAAATAGACGGTGCATTGTCCAATCCGGCAGGTTTGGCCTTTTTATCGAATGATGGTTTTCACATGTCTTTGAGTATTCAGAGTGCTTTCCAAACAAGAGATATCGATGCTTCGTGCGAAGGCCTGGGGCTGAATAAGTATTATGAGGGTAAGGCATCTGCGCCTGTCATTCCCAGTTTGTTTGCTGCTTATAAGAAAGGTGACTGGACGATCTCCGGCTTTTTCGGTATTACCGGTGGCGGAGGAAAGGCTTCGTTTGACGACGGTCTTCCCATGTTCGATGCTATGGTGATAGGCGGATTGGGAGCCCAAAAAATTCCAAGCAATGCCTATTCGCTGAAAAGCTACATGGATGGCAAGCAGTACATCTACTCTGTACAGTTGGGTTTGACTTATAAGATAACGGAATGGTTTTCTGCTTTTGCGGGTGGTCGGATGAACTACTTTACCGGTGGTTACCAGGGTGCATTGAAAGCCAGTGCTGCCGTAGATTTGCCTTCTCCTGCCGGAACGATACCTGTTGGTACGGAGCTTATCGGCATAGACTTGGATTGTGACCAGACCGGATGGGGATTTACTCCGGTTATCGGCTTGGATGCCAAGTGGGGTAAGCTGAATATTGGTGCAAAGTATGAGTTCATGACTAACCTGAATATTGAAAATTCCACTAAAGCAAACTCGCTTCGTATGATTGGTGCTGCTGAAAGCGAATTGGCTGATTACAAGCATGGTGTGAATACTCCAAATGATATCCCTTCCATGCTTTCTATAGCTGCTTCTTATGAGTTTCTTCCGGTATTGCGTGCATCTGTAGAATACCACTTTTTTGATGATAAAAGTGCAGGAATGGCCGGTGGCAAGCAGAAGTATCTGACAAAGGGAACAAACGAATATCTGGCCGGTATTGAGTGGGATGTAACTAAACATTTGACTTTGAGTTGTGGAGGCCAGATTACGGACTATGGATTGTCTGACAATTACCAGAGTGATACCAGTTTCTCTTGTGATTCTTATACTCTGGGTTTTGGTGCCAAGTTGAATTTAACTGAAAGAGCTGCCCTGAACGTTGGTTACATGTGGACTACCTACGAAGATTATACTAAAAAATCTCAGAACTATAATAATACCGGATTGAGCGGTACAAATATCTATAGCCGTACAAACAAGGTGTTTGGTGCTAGTATCAACTACAGATTCTGATTTCATAATTACTTTATATATAGCAGAAGCCGTCTCAAACATTGTTTTGAGGCGGCTTCCTTGATTTATGTATCTGATTTAGAAAGAATATTGCACCAACAAATTCATCCGGTTGGCATGATGCGTTGAATTATTGAAATCTGTACGCCAGCCGCGAAGGTATTCAGCACCTACTTGCATATTCGGAGTAACATTCCAGAATACATTGGTTACGAGATATTGTCCGTAACGATAACTACTGGGTTGATCGTTGGGATAACCGTTCTCCGAATACAATCTGGACATACTATAAGTAGTGGACACAAACACTTTCGGGCAGATGTTATACTGTGCCCCGGCAAACCAGCCCAGCATAGGCAATGCCTGCATCTTTCCTTCTTTTTCGGGATTGGGAACGATGTCCACATTCAGATTGCTTATATCATTCAGATATTGTCCGATACCTTTTCCATAAGTAGCCTGCCCGAAGATTTCCCATTTCTTACTGAGATTGAATGAGGTAGATGCCTGTATACCCCATCCGGTAACGTCGGATGCATGATCGCTGAGCGTGCTGGTGTATGTCATGCTGCGAACGAGGCCACCTACACGAAGATGACTGTTGGCTCCCCAACCATATTGGGCGTAAGCGGTGAAGTCCGGCATACGTTGTTGGGCTACGCTGAGTTGATCGTTTGTAGTACCATCTACGCTGGGAACCTCTATGGATGCATGGAAACGCCAGTTCTTCAGGCCTTTGTAAGTGTAAGCCAGTTGAGTGGCACGATAGAAAGTAGCACCGTTAGGGCCTTGGAAGTCAATAGTGGAAGGCAATGCAGCCAAATCCATGAAACCACCGTAGGTATAACCTACTGTCACATTGCGGAACGACATATATGCGTTTCGCAACTGGAATACTTTGTCCCCACCACGGAAGTTACCGGCAGTGTACACTACGAAATCACCCAGCAGCTTAGTATGTCCTACCAGTTTCAGGAAGATGGTGGAAGTGCTTGCATCCATCTGGAACTGGTTCTTTACTTTACTGGCATTCGGAATGTAGGCCGGGATGAAATCCATATTATCTACAATGCCGCCAAAGTCATACTCGGCAGTGGCACGCACATATCCTCCGATACCGAGGGCGAATTTCCCTTTTTTATCCATCAATAGGAAGCGGGGTGCCTTAGGATCGTGAATGTATCTGAACTGTGATTCGTTCATGATACGGACGATCTCGTCGCCTGCTTTGTCGATGGTAACCATGACGATGCCGTTAGATGCTTCGTCGTCAATAATCACTTTTTCTTGTGCTTTAGCCACAGACGGAACAAGGCCGATGGTGCACAACAGAAACATTACTTTAAAGATTGTCTTCATTATTAAGTTAGGTTTTGGTGAATGCCCATTGAACAACCTAAATGAAAAAAGGTTGAGTAGAAGAATGACGGATATATTATTTTTTGATTGATTTGTAGCGGAGGTTCTCCGTTTCTTTACCGAAATAGGCTTTTTGCAATTCATGGGCATCATACGTCTCGGCTGTATTGTAAAGTTCTGGTATATTATAAGACTTGAACGTATTCAGATAAGCTTCCGGATTTTCTTGTGGAAGAAGAAACGCTTTACTTACGCTTCCATCTTGGGATACATGGGCAAAGTAAGGACGCCCATATACCCGGTCGTCTCGTTTGGAGGCGAAAGCTATCCATTGGGAATTACTGCTCCAGGAATGATAGGAATCAGAGTACCGTCCGTTTGTTTCTTCCATTTTATCAATCTTTCCGGTAGAAAGCTCCAGCATCCAAAGGTCCGTTTCCGGATGCCAGATGGGGAAAGTACCATAATCGGATACGGAGAACAGCAGGTATTTGCCGTCCGGTGAGCATTTGGGAAAACTTACGGATTTCTCTTCGGATGAAGCTCTGAAGACTTCGTGAATACTATCACCCAATTGTCCGGTTTGAGGATTAAAGGAGATGGAGTAGAGATCATAGCGCATATGACGGGTACTGTCCGGCTGAGGGATATAGGGTGCCCGGCAGAAATAGATGGTATGGTTGTCCGCAGAGAAACAAGGGAAGGTTTCCTGATATTTCGTTCCGCTAATACTGGGGTTATCGGTAACCGTTCCCTGTTCAAAATCTATCAGGATAAGATCACTGCATTTATCGAAAACTTCCAGACGTTCGGTGCGATAGCTGTGCAGAATAGGGATAATTTCGGCTGTGGTGAATATGCCGAAACGCCCGTCCTGGGAAATCTCTCCATAGACAGCACCGGCTGTATGATCTGTTTTGGTGTTGATTTTCCGTAATTGCCCGTCACGACTATAAATTGTACCTCCCTTACTGCCACGCACATGCATAAATGTAGTGGGATTGGCTGCACGGTTGGATGTATGGCAATTGATACAGCTATGATCTGTAATATTATTATCGGCCAGAAGACGGGTATCGAAATTCTCAAGGTTACGTTCGCAAACTTGCAGCATGTTCCATATCTCATAAGCCGGCTCTATCAGGCGGTAGCTGAGATATCGGTCTATGCTGTCGGGTGAGATGTACCAGTAGAAATCTTGGTAATGTATCTTTTGTAGCGAGATATGGGCATAGACAGACACAGACAGTGTATCCCCTTTTTCATCCGCAAGCATCTTTTTCCATTTCTTTATGGGGAACCGGAGCCTGTAGGACTGGCTGTCGAATTGATACTCTTTCTTTCCCCGGATAATAACGGAGAGGTTTGCCGCACCTTCCAGTTGGAAGTTCAGCGGAGCGATGTTGCAGGGTACGGTGATATCTGTATAGTCAGGAAACAGGAGCGGCTGTTCGGGACAGTCGGTGTAATCCTGAAGTAAACGTTTTCCACAGGAGAAAAGCGTCAGGGTTACAATGAACAGGATGATAGTTCTTTTCATGGTTTCAGTTGTGCATAATAGTAATAGAACCAATATGTTTTTCCGAATAACTTTTCCAAAGCCCGCCCGTCTCCTTTGGCATCTTCGTATATGGAGAGGTATTGCAGACAGTCTTTGTAAACTTTAGCAGAGATGCGATAATGCTTCAGTTGTTCCTGCGGGTTTTCTTTCTCATTCATACATGCTATCAATGCTTCCTGATAGAGACGGGATGGAAGTGAACCGAATGTCGGATAATAGTAACGGTCATAATCCTTCTTGAAAAGCTGCAGATCTTTATTCAATAGGTGGAAGCATAAGAGGTAGTCGGCAGCCATCTTGTTTTGAGGATTACTTTCGATTAAATTAACCAGTGAAGTACGCCATTGATTGGCGGAGAACAACGTGTCTTGTTGCGGAAGCATCCGACGTTTATGGGCCCAGTAAGGGATGGAATCACATTGACCGGATTTAATAAGTTCCAATCGTTCCCTTGCCCAGCTCCGGTGCAAGGAAGTATGGGACAACATGCGTAGATACTTTTGGGCAACTGAATAATCTTCGTTGATAATGGCAATTTCCGCCAGTTTCCGTACCATGCGCGAAGAACGCTGATGCGGGGTAAATGTCATAGCAAGCATGGCAGAGTGCTGGGCTTGTGCCATATCACCGCATTCCATAAGGGCATCGGGACTTGCTATGGCGTATATATAGCCTGTTGATTCGTTGATTTGTAGTAGAAGCCCATGGAAAGCTGGCTGATAATGTTGCATTAGTTCATCGCAGAGCTTGTTTTGGCGGGCATAGGCGAGATTGGTGTAGTAGGCGCTGAGATAGGTCGGGTAAGAGTTATCCTCGTTGAGCCGGATTACCTTATCCCAGTGCCCGAAGTAGGCTTCGGATGAAAAGGCAAGTGTCTTTTCTTCGGAGGCGTTGTATGCTTTGGTTATGGTAATTGTACCTAGGGTAAGGACTGTAAATAGTGCAATCCATTGCTTACACTGCCGGGAAATAAAAACCGGCAGGAGGGAGAGTAACAGAAAACCTTCTGTCAGGAGGAATACAAAAGGCTGACGCAGCATGTATCCGCTTATCAATGGATAGAAGTATGATTGGCGGGGAGTTAAAAAATAGAAATAACTACCTCCGATAGGTATGAGGAGGGAGATGAGTAGCAGAAAGAAGGATAACTTGTAATTGTTGAATTGCTTGCACTCATAAACTGTGGCTAAAATGACATATGCAAAGAAGTGTGCTCCTACGGCGCAATAGAGGATGATAAGCATAACTACGTGGAGTATTCCCCTCGTATGTATTGATGTGCTCAATGTTGACAGTAAGAATGCCCAGACGCTGCACATCAGTCCAAATGACATGGAAAGGGGATATTCTAAATGGCAGGATAACGCCCATTCGGCAACTATGGGTAGTAATGCCCAGAGGGATACATGGCTGGTGATACCGGTCTTACGTAATGCTATCCGGAGTCCCAGCCAGGTGAACACAAAAGTGAGAGTTAATATACTGCTTCCACCGCCTGTCCACAGGAAAAACTGAGTAAGATAATCGCCACAGATTTCGGTCAGGAATGCCGGTTTCTGTAAGTACGTTTGTAGAAAGTCCGGTTGGAGTACGCATAGTGTTATCTGTTCTTTATAGTGCAGATGATATGGATAGAAGTAAAAGAAGAATATCCAGCAGGCTATAAAGAATAGGTAGACAAAGATACTATCTATTTGTTTTTTCATGGTTCGGGTTTCCATTTTTCTATTCCAAGTCTTTTTAAATCATTGGCTTGCTGTTCATTGAACATGTGCTCAAGCGTCATGAATAAGTATCCTCCTAACGGATTCAGATTCTGTTTAATGAAACAGAACGTAGAGTCACCAAAACTTTCGTAGATGCTATCCCTTTGTTTCTTCAGGATTGCTGTAATGGTACTGTCTTTCTTGTTTTTATTGATTTTCTGCGATAGTAAGGCTGCTTTTTCACCGGCAGATTCCATTTGTTCTTTCCAGTGTTGCAGTTGGTTATTGAGTGGAGTGCCGGTACCGGAACTATTCATCCTCATGTTGGTATGCAGTGTTCCTTCTTCTGCCACAACAAGCAGACGTTGTATAGGTGCATTTGCCCGCCTGCTGATAACAATATCATAAATAGCGGAATCTGCCGGAATGGAAAAGGAAAAAGTTCCGTTTACAATATAGGCAGAATCTACTGTTTCCGGAGTGGGATGGGGGCGTGGAACCAAATATATGATTTGCCCGTTGTATTCCGAAGATACCACTCCTTCGATATTCATCATTTTCTTTGCTATCGGTTGACAACTGCTGATGCAAAATAGTAAGATAAGATAAAAGAAATGTTTATTCATATCGGCTTGTCTTTTCTGTTATCTTTAGAAAAAGGAGGTTGCTCCATTTATATATTTTTTCACTCATGAATGAAGATCGCAAAATCATCCGGTGGGTGGAACAACCTCCTGTATCCGTGTTAAGTTAGAGTATTACAAGTTTGCTTTGGCCCATGCTGTAATCAGTTTGTTTTCATTGGAGTTCCAAGCTTCCTTATAAAGGTCGCGTACCACGTCGAGCCACTTAATGCTGCGGGTTTCTTTAGAATCACTTGTTCCTACATCAACGGTGCCGCCGTATGCTTTATAATCTTCACGCAGGGTACCGCAAATGCGTGCATAGGTTCCGGTATATGTGTTCAGGTCATTGTTGGTTACCTTAACATCGTAGTTGAGTTGATCGTCCGTGCAACTGTAATTTCCCGGATGGGCAGGATCTTCGGTAGCCCACTTGGAACGGTCTGCTGCGTACACGGTGACTCCGTCCTTGAAGAGATAAGGATAATATCCTGAGTTGTCCATATCTTCATATACAATGCCGCATACCGGGAACTGAGCTCCTGATTGTAATTGTATATGTTTCAGTACCGCTGCCATCGCATCCGTATCGGTGTCACCTTTCGCTTTCCATACGGCAGTTGCAATCCAGGTTGCAAGCTTTTCGGCTGTAGGATTGAGCATGTATACCTTGCCTTTTTTCTGAACGCCGGTTTGCACGTCCTTGCCGGTTGAATATTCGTAAAGCTTAACCGGGTATCCTTCATAATTAGGATAGGTCGTAGTTTCCTCTATCAGTGTTCCCGCCATGTATTGACCGGTGCTGATTATCTTGTCGCAACTGGCGACGAGTGCTTTGTAACCATCCGAATTGTTTATGAAGTCATGTAATTGGGCGTCTTTGTCTTCCTGCATTACGGCATTCCAGAGTGCATTGCGCAGTGTTCCCTGGTTATCATCACCATCGTAGTCCCAGAACATCATACCTTTCATGCCTAATCCTAAAAGCCATGTGCCTTTTGCGGCAATGCTTCGGGGGTTGTCATAACCACAATAGAATACTCCGTTCTTGGTAACGTACGGAACGCTGCCCTCTTCATCCCAATTATCAATGACATAGCCTTCGCCTGCACTGAAGTCGACAATGTCTCTGTAATTGATAGAACCACCGGAGTTGAAATGTGCTCTTCCATAGAATGGAATACCCAAGACTAATTTATTGGCAGGTACACCGGCACTCAGATATTCGTTCACAGAACGCTGGCAATCCCAGGTGGCACTTGGTTTATTCAATGGTGATTGATGGCCGGGGGCACCCACTAAGTCGTATGTCATAATGTTGACGAAGTCCACATAGGGGTCTACAGCTTTCACATCAATATACTTCCATCCTGCTCCTTGCGGTTGCTTGTTCTTGCAATACCCGGCGTAGGTCAGTAAAGTGGAGCTTGATAGTGTTTCGCGCAGATCTTTCATTAACAGGGTGAAATTCTCTACGTCAACCAACGGGTCGTATACATTACTACCGAAAGTCATACCGGGAAATTCCCAGTCGATATCGATACCGTCTATGCCTTCCTGCTGAACGAACTTCTTGCAATCCTGGGCGAATTGTTTGCGCATCTCGGGACTCTTTGCCAGGGCGGAGAAACCTCCGTCCTGGGAATTACCCGAATTAGAGACACTATTTGTAAAAGAGAGTAATATCTTTAAATTGCTATTTCTTTCTTTTAACTTCTTCACTTGATTGAAACGTTCCTTGTCACCTTGCAAGTCAAACTTCTGATAGACATTGTTCTTAATATAAAGTTCGGCGAAAGCATAATTGATATGCGTCATGTAAGTAGGGTCGGGAAGCACTTTGCCATAGTAGGTCACATAGCCTAATGCGACGCGCCCATTTATTCTATCTGCCATGTTGTTCACTTCCGGAGGCCCAAAGCTGGGTACACCGGTTATGTAGTCATCGTCGTGACAGGAACTTAGTCCTAATATAATAGCTATTACAATAAATATAATCTTTTTCATAAGGCATTATTCTTTGGATTCATAATATACATACCAACCATAGTCGTCCCAGTCACCTCCACCTGTGTATTTCTGCGGGTGATACAGAGTGATATATTCATCAGTCAATGTAAGTATCCAGAATACATTGTTTTTTCCCTTACTTTGGCCGAGGTCATCATAATTGCTTCCGATAACGGGGATATTGGTGGTAAGTCTGCCTTGAACCAATTCTTCCGGTTGTTCATGGTCGAAGTTAAACGTTCCTTCGTTCACTAATTTGCCACTTTTGTCATAGGTCTTCAACTTAGTATCTTGTATTTCGAATACTATTCTCTGATCTCCTGCTTGTGCAAGATTTGCTGATCCCCACCATGCAAAATTAGATTCAGGAGTATATCCTGCACTGGTGTATTTCCATCCGCCATGTGCTCCCATGTTGCAGACCGATCCCCATTTTACTTCGCGGAATCCCCATGCTTTGGTTGCATCGGCATCTGCTTTGTCTTTGGCTCCGGTAAAGAGGCCCATCCATTCGTCAAACACATTGGTGACTGTTACGGTAAAGATATCACTGGTTACAATCTTTCCGTTGGAGAGTGCTTCATAGTAGATTTCATAAGTTCCGTTGGCACCATATATGATCGTATCATTATCGCTGCCGGTAATCTTTGTGCCGACTCCATAGTGCCAGATACCTCCCAATTCAGGACGGTTGTTTTTGATTACTACATATTGATCCCCTTCTACAGCGTCATCCTGGTTGGGAATAGGCTGGGTAACGGATAATATGTTATTCAGCTCTTCCTTGCTGATAGGATCTCCGGCATTAGTAATATATTTATCACGTAAGGATTCATCTTCCATAGGGTCGCAGGCTGTGACTATAGCCATTGCCGCGAATAATAATAGTATTGCTTTTAATGTTTTCATATCATTGAGATTTTAAATGGCATTACATTTTTGTCCAATCACTGAATTGTGCATCAGGTCCCCAGCCCGGATTTTGCTCGAGTACACCATTGGAACGGTCTATTTCTATTTGAGGTATAGGCCAGTAACCCTGGGTTTGCTGTAGACGTTTCTTATAGTCGTATTTGACCATAGGTGTGAGGGCAGCGGCATTGATAACTTCAAAGCCTGTCTGGCGATTTAATGCATTTCCTGCTTCTTCCAGACTTGGACCAGACCAGCGGAGCAGATCCCACCAACGGATGGATTCGAAAGCAAATTCCCAACGACGTTCCTGTTTAAGTGCATCCAGTGTGTATGAGATAGGAGCCAAGTGGGAACGTTGACGTACTCTGTTCAAACCGGTTGCATCTCCTTTCAATTCGGAATGCATCAGCAGTACATCGGCAAAGCGGATGTGGATAAGATCGGTAATATTCAGTAACTGCGGGGAAGTCTGACTGGATATGCCCGGATGTAATGTTTTACCGAAAGCTTCAAGTACTCCGTTGCTATTATATGCATTGATATTGATGTATTTCTTGTTGAAATATCCGGTCTGCTCGTAATAGCGGTAAGAAACGGTATATGCGGGTTCCGAATCATCTAAACGAAAGTCTGCCAAAACATTTCCTTCATTGTTGGGGTCCATAGCCTTGTACGACCAAATAGAACCGGAAATACGCGGGTCTTCAGTATATCCATCCAGGAATGTTTGTTGTTTAGACCACTCTTTCCAGTCCTGAACCATACTGGGAGATACCGGGCCTGCACCCCAACCAAAGTTGAACGGATAACTTTCCTCTTTCCAGTCGGCATCGTCACCGGAAGGAGAGTAGAACATTGCACATGTATTGGCAAACCATGTGTAGGTCCATGTGGAGGTCAGGTTGTGCTTGTTGGCAAAGAGTGTTTCAATGGAGGAATTTCCATCCCAAGCGAGTTTATGCTTCACTGCGTATGCATATTGCTTCTTGGAGCTGGTGCTGTTAGTGGCAGAGTTTGTGTAGCCCCATAGGTTACGTTGGTCAGAAATGAGGTTATGTCCGGAATGATCTATACAGTCTTCCAGCCAACTGATAACTTGTTCTTTTGTGATTTCGCCTTCGGGAGTCAGAGGTAAAGTCTTCTTGTCATAACGTCCGGTATAGAACAGGAATACTCGCGCTGCAAGTGCTTCGGCTGCATACTTGGTAGCATGGCCTGCCATGGCATTCCCGGCCGGATATATCTGATTAGGCATCATTTCAATTGCATTCTTTATATCAGAAGCAATCAAGGCATATACTTCGTCAACGGATGCCCGCGGGAGGTTTACAGCTTCAATCGTGGTACGAAGGGGAACACCACCGAATATCTTTACTAATTCATAGTAGGTCCATGCCCGGAGGAAATAAGCTTCGCCGAAGTGACGTAAACGTTCAGATTCACTTGACCAGCTTTTTACGTTATCGAGCGTGTTAATCGTATTGTTGGCACGATTTATGAGTTGATAACAACGGTCCCAGATACCAAGCCTGCTGTTCAGACTTCCTTGATAAAGCAAGAAGTTTGTGGCGCAATTGCCGGAATAAGAGAGGTTGCCGCCTAAGCAATCATCACTGGCCAATTGGGCTGTATAGTATTCTGAAGATGTTTCAGGATCTTCAAACAATAACTTAGCATAGATAGACGTCAACATTTGGTTGGCATCTTTCTCCGTTTCCGGAAAGTTCTCTGTTGTTTTATCTGTAAGTAACTCAGTGTCAAGGAAACTTTCACATGACGTGAGTATGAAAAGTGCAGATAGTATATATATTAGTTTTTTCATATTTTCATATTATTAGAATTTGACATTTAAACCGAGCATACATGTGCGGGCTTCCGGATAGTATCCTAAATCTATGCCCTGTACCCAACCAAAATCACTACCATAACCGATTTCGGGATCCATACCTGAATATCCGGTAAAGGTGTATAAGTTCTGGACTGTAGCATAAAGTCTGAGCTGCTGCAGAGGGATTTTCTTGAAAATCTTCTTGATATCAACTCCGATAGTGATATTCTTGATTTTGAGATAATCTCCATTCTCTACATAAATATCGGAAACTTTAGACCAATTGCTTCCACCAGTGCTTGCCAGACGTGGTAACTTGTTGGAAGTTCCTTCTCCGTGCCAACGCTCCAGGATGTCTGTGGTAAAGTTTTGTAATGGAGAACTGGCATAATCCCGGTAGCATTTAAGTATTTGCTGGCCGAAGGCTCCATAAGTAGTAACCGATAGGTCAATCATTTTCCAGCTGACATTGAAAGAGAATCCAAGTGTCATGTCCGGGTGAGGATTACCAATTTCTGTACGGTCATTCGAGTCGATGACTCCATTCTTATCAACATCTGCCCAGATCACATCTCCCGGTTGTGTTTGAGCACCATTTTCTTTAGCACCTTTGTATTCGTCTATTTGTTTTTGGTTCTGGAAAATGCCGAGACTCTTGTAGCCATAGAAATATCCTAAAGGTTTTCCAACTTCTCCGCGTGCACACTCGTCGGATGCATTCCATAAATTGCCCGACGGTCCATGGAGGATACCATCTTCATTGGGAAGTTCGGTAATTCTGTTTTTATTGAATGCAGGAGCCAGATTAATGCCATAATTCCAGTTTTTACCTATGTTATCGTTCCAGTGGAGGCCGATTTCAAATCCGGTATTCCGAATAACTCCACCATTGATGGCAGCCGGACTTGAACCGAATGAATAGAGTACGGGGGGAGTAATAAGCCAGTCTTTGGTTAACCTTCTATACCAATCGAATTCGAGTGCCAGACGTCCATTGAAGAATCGTGCATCGAGGCCTATGTTGAGCTGTTCCTGGGTTTCCCATGAAAGATCCGGATTAGTCAGCTTATATGCGTAGGAACCAATAGAAACCTGATCCATGGAGTCGCCGAATGAATAACCTCCATTACCGTTGTTGGCAGTGATACGTGAAATGTATTCAAAGGTGTTTACGGCGTTATTACCATTCTGTCCCCAGGATGCACGCAGTTTTAAGAAATCCAGCCAATTGAGCTCTGGCATGAAACTTTCGTTTGTAACGACCCAGCCTGCAGAGAAAGACGGGAAATATCCCCATCGATGGCCGCGGGCAAAAATAGAAGAACCATCCGCACGCATAATGGCGGTTGCCATGTACTTTTCTTTATAGTTGTAGTTTATACGACCAAAGAAGGAAGCCATTTGACCGGCTGCGCCGGGAGCTCCTGTTAAAGTTTTAATTTTATTTTTATCATCGTACTTTATGTTGCTCAGATATGCATGTTTAAAGTCTGAGAATTCAGAACCTTCTGCATTGGCACTCATGGAGTCACCCATTCCGTATTTTTCAAGACTCTGCCCGATTACCGCGTCAAAATGATGATCTTTAAGAGTGAAATTATAACTGGCTGTATTTTCCCAGGACCAGCGGTGGTTGAGTGACATGGACTGAGTTACCCTGTCTTCTTGTGTTGTCAGGCTTTGACTTAGCTGGCGATAGCTGGGGATATAAGACCGATAACTTGAAGCTGACAAGATGTATCCGAATTGTGATTTGATTCGTAGATTCTTGATTGGTTGCAGCTCTGCATAAAAACTGGATTGTAAGTAATGGCTTTTGCTTAAGGCATGACTTGTGTAGTAATCCATATATGCTATTGGATTTGTGGTGTTTTCCCCATATCCTTCTTCTTGTGCATCATCATATAAGTAGTACTCTCCTTTACTGTTATAGGCATGCATCAATGGGGGAGTAGTTAACATATCACGTGTGCCATTCCAGTAAATGCCAGTGGTGGCAAAAGAACCTGCAGTCTGCTGGTACTTGTAATTAAGGGTCTGCCCAATTTTGAGTACATCAAGGTTCCCTATCTTTTTGACAATATGATTAGAGTTGATACGTGCATTGTATCTGTCCATACTGGCAATGCGACCAGGAGCTCCCATGGTAGCTTCCTGATTGAAGTAGGTAAAACCGATAGAGAAGTTGGAACGTTCTGTACCTCCGGTGAAGTTCAATGAATGGCTTTGGATGGGAGCATCATTATTTAAGATCTCTTTTATCCAGTTGGTACCATTCCAGGTTCCTTCCTGGATAGCTTTATAATCAGCTGCCGGTAACCATTTCTCCCAGTTCAGAAGCGAAGTACCATCCATCATGTGCATTTCATCTTCTATCATCATATATTCCTTAGCATTCAGCAGGGTGGCGATTTTAGGAAGGTTCTGAATACCATAGTAACCATCGTAAGTAACCTCAAAGTTACCTGTTTTGCCTTGCTTGGTAGTGATGAGAATAACGCCATTGGCGGCACGTGAACCATAGATAGCAGCAGATGCGGCATCTTTTAATACATCGATAGATTCAACGTCGGCAGGGCTTAGGCCATCTATGCTGCCGTTGACCACTCCGTCTACTACATATAAAGGAGAAAAATTACCATTGGTTCCGAGACCACGGATATTGACTTTAAATCCCTGTCCGAGGAAACCGCCGTTTGATGTGATATTTATACCAGGTGCCTGGCTTTGCAGACCGCCCAGAACATCTGTTGTATTTAGCTTTGCGATATCAGTACCTTTCACTTGTACGGTAGCTCCGGTAACCAATTTCTTTTTCTGAACTCCATAGCCAACTACTACTACCTCTTCCAGTAATTCGGAATCTTCTGTCAGCGTGATTTCCATCTTGGGGGTTGCTTTTACTTCCAGTGTCTTATATCCGACGAAAGAGATTACCAAAGTAGCACCTCTTTTCACGGTAAGAGAGAATTTACCATCTATATTGGTAATAATACCATTGTTTGTTCCTTTTTCCAGAACACTTGCTCCGATAACAGGTTCGCCTGTCTGATCTGTTACCGTACCATTGATGACTTGCGATTGTAGCTGCTCTGCAACTTCAGATAAACCTTCTGAATTAGTACCGATTGCCAGGGCGGTATTGCTTCCTATTAGTAAAGCTACAATGGCAATAGTGGTGAGGAATTTGTAATGTAGTGTTCCTCGTTCGCGATTTTCATTCATGATTTGATGATTTTTGTTTAAAGCTAAATTGGAATATAAAATAAACTAGATAGAAAATGAGATGGACAATAGAATGTCTGGGTGCATTGTTTCCTTTTTCATAAGCATTTGTTTTTCTTAGGTTGATATTATAAATTAAGGTGTTGCAGCATTCTGAATCAGAAGTTATTTTATGTCTTGTCTGATCTTGCTACTCCAAATATAATTCGTATTTTCATTACTTAAAATAAATGGCGAACTATATTAATAACTGTTATATGTCGTTTTATTTGCTTAAGAAACTTGCGTGAATAAAATATTGATTTAGATGCAACTTGCTTGCATATTTGAAAAATGTGTTATTTTGATGTTATATATTTAATAATCATGTTGTTGTGTTTGTTGTTGTGCTGTTTTGTGTTCGTATATTTCTTTGTTTTAGTTTTGTTTTTAAAGTTCGTTAACTATTTTTGTCCTTCAAATTGAAATGAATGATGGGATGAATAGGCTATGCTTTTCTCTACTTTTAGTTAAAAAGTATAATGTTTACTCATTGGAGGAGTTAGCGGATCAGTGATTCTTTTAGCTTAATTATTAGAGGTGTTACTGTTTCATCTGAATAGTACCCGGTCTATACCAAGCCCGTACCAAGTCCGTACCAACTCCGTGTCTGGTCCGTCTATATAGATACGGAGCAAACACGGACTTGGCACGGTTCAAATATTAAAGCGAACGTATTTATTCTGGAAACAAGGAATGTTTGTCTGTTTTAGAAACTTATCGTATCTTTGCACCCGGATAAAATGTAAGATGCCGTGAATAGCGGTCGTGTATTCTAGAACACCACGTAAAAAACAGGATTTATGAAGCAAAAAGTATCTGTGCCTTTTATGCTGCTGGGTATTTTATTTAATGTTTGCCTGATTGCAGCTAATCTTCTTGAAACCAAGGTTATCCAGGTTTTTGGTATAACCGTTACAGCCGGATTATTGGTTTTCCCTATTTCTTATATTATAAACGATTGCATTGCTGAGGTGTGGGGCTTCCGTAAAGCACGTCTTATTATCTGGAGTGGTTTTGCCATGAATTTCTTTGTGGTAATGCTTGGCTTGATAGCCGTTGCACTGCCGGCTGCACCGTTTTGGGAAGGAGAAGCCCATTTCAATTTTGTTTTTGGGATGGCACCGCGTATTGTTGTAGCGAGTCTGACCGCGTTTTTGGTAGGTTCATTTCTCAACGCTTATGTCATGAGCCGTATGAAAGTGGCAAGTGGTGGACGAAACTTTTCTGCCCGTGCTATTTGGTCGACAATAGTAGGGGAGACGGCGGATTCTCTTATATTCTTCCCGGTAGCTTTTGGTGGTATTATTGCTTGGCGTGAATTGCTAGTAATGATGTGTATTCAGATCGTATTGAAATCCTTGTATGAAGTATTGATTCTTCCGGTCACTATCCGTGTAGTAGCAGCTATTAAACGGATAGACGGTAGCGATGTGTATGATGAGGATATTTCCTATAATATATTAAAAATCAAAGATATCTAAAATAGCGTGAATAAAGAAGTTGCATTAGTCGTTTTTAGTGGTGGACAAGATTCTACCACTTGTCTGTTTTGGGCGAAACGTAAATTCAGAAAAGTGGTTGCCCTGAGTTTTTTGTACGGACAGAAACATGAGAAGGAGGTGGAACTGGCACGGGAAATAGCTCGTGATGCCGATGTAGACTTTGAAGTAATGGATGTATCGTTCATCGGTAAGTTGGGACATAATTCTTTGACGGATACTACCATGGTAATGGATCAGGAAAAGCCGACGGATAGTTTTCCTAATACGTTTGTACCGGGGCGCAATTTATTCTTCTTAAGTATTGCTGCCGTGTATGCTCGTGAACATGACATCAATCATATTGTGACGGGAGTGTCACAAACAGACTTTAGTGGATATCCCGATTGCCGGGATGCCTTTATCAAATCGCTCAATGTGACCTTGAACCTGGCTATGGATGAACAGTTTGTAATTCATACTCCGCTGATGTGGATCGATAAAGCTGAAACCTGGGCATTGGCAGATAAATTGGGAGTACTTGACTTGATACGCAATAAAACCCTGACTTGTTATAATGGTATTCCGGGGGATGGCTGCGGGCATTGTCCGGCATGCAAGTTACGCCGTGATGGATTAGAGAAGTATTTAAGTCGTAAATGCTAAAACTTTATATTATGAGTGAATTAAAAGACCAACTATCCCTTTTGGGAAGAAAGACTGAATATAAACAGGATTATGCGCCTGAAGTACTGGAGGCTTTTGATAATAAGCATCCGGAAAATGATTACTGGGTACGTTTCAATTGTCCGGAGTTTACCAGCTTGTGTCCCATAACAGGGCAGCCGGATTTTGCGGAGATCCGTATCAGCTATATTCCTGATATTAAGATGGTGGAAAGCAAGAGTCTGAAACTTTACCTTTTCAGCTTTCGCAATCATGGTGCTTTCCACGAAGATTGTGTGAATATTATAATGAAAGACTTGATTCGCCTGATGAATCCTAAATATATTGAGGTTACAGGCATTTTTACTCCACGCGGTGGTATTTCTATTTATCCTTATGCTAATTATGGGCGTCCGGATACGAAGTATGAACACATGGCGGAACATCGGTTGATGAATAGAGAATAAAACAGCAATGGGAGTGAATAAGCAACACTCCCATTGCTGTTTATTGAATTATTTTTTGATGATTATCAGTTCAGCAGCTTTTAAGATTTCTTTTCCTTCAATCTTTTCTTTGATGCAAACCACTTCTACACTGTCTTCCAACAATACTCCGCATACTTTATCTCTATTGGCATCCATTGTACTGATATTGACTGTATCTCCTTTGCCGGTTATCAGGGTAATATTATTCATAGTAGCATCGTATACTATTCCATTGATAACTTGGAATTTAGATTCTTGTTTACAGGCGACAATGCTTCCTATTGCAAGTGAGCAAACAAATAAGTAGGTTAACCTTTTCATAATATATAATTTTGTGATTGTTATTGAATACAAATATAAATGTTTTTCTTGCATGAATTTGATTTCCTAAGGAAAAAATTGCCATTTTTGAACAAAAGCTATTCTTGACTTGTTAGTCTAAAAGACTAATTGCGAAATCATGAGAATACTTCTGTATATAAAGTGCCTTTTGTGTATCTTCTTATTATATTTCTCTTCTTCGGTATCGGCTGAGGATAAAAAAGAGAGTTCCGGTACGGATTTGCTGATTATCAGCAGTTATGTATCGGGTGCTCCATGGAGTCAGACCATCATTTCACATATCATGCAAAAAGAGTATGACCGGAGAGATGTGAGTATGAAAGTAGAGTATATGAATATTCTGACAATAGAAACCCCTGAGATACTGAATCAATATAAAGAAAATCTTTTTTCAACTTATGGCAACAATCCACCTAAAGCAGTATTGATGCTGGGAAATGCTCCTTTGATATTACGGGATGAAATACGTAAACATTGGGGAGATATATCTTTGATAGTATGTGCTGAGAGCAGGTATATTGGACCCGATTCCACTTATATGTATAATCAGGTTGTTCCACAAGAAGATCGCATTTACCTGAATGATTTGCGTAAAGAGTATAATATGACCTTTCTGGGTGCGCGTGCTTTTATTCCCGAAAGTGTCCAGTTGATGCGTCGTATGATTCCGGCAATGAAGAGTCTGCTGTTGATTGGTGATCAGACTGACCGGGATATTGATTATGATCAACAACTTTCTGAATTGATTAAGACGGAATATCCGGATCTTGATTATAAGTTTCTGTCAGCTGGTACATGGAGCCCGGATCAGTTGCTGGATACACTGCGGCAGGTGGTTCCGGAAGAAACAGGTATTTTATTTGCTTCATGGTTTCACAAACGAATGTTTGCGGGCAATATGCTTATGATGGCAAACTCTTATAAAGTGATTGCCAATTCTACATTGCCCTGTCCGTTTTTTGCGTTATCTTCTTCTATTTCAAGTATTGAAGAGGATGGAACTATAATAGGAGGGTGTGTCTATGATATGAACCTGTATTGTGAGGAAATAGTGAAAATGATTAACGCCATAGCTGATGGTAAACAGGCACGGGATATTCCACATTATGATCCGGAACCGATAGTCCTTTTCAATTACCCTTATATGGTGGATTTTGGCTTGTCTCCTAAAAATTGTCCTTCAGGAACTATTTATTTGAATGCGCCTCCTACTTTCCTTGAAAAATATCAGTCTGCCTTGGTAGTAGGAAGCATTGTTTTACTGTTAGTTGTCCTCTTTTTCCAGCTCCGTAGGAATAAGATTCTGGAACGTCTTCAGTTGGTAGAAGAGAATCAGCGCTTCACTCACTCTAAAATGGCCATGGCATTAGAGGTGGTTGATTTACTTCCCTGGCAATGGGATTTACGTACGGATGAAATCACATATAGTTCTTACAAACCGATAGAACAAGGTAAAGAAGAAGTCTCAGAAATGACTTATACTACTGATATAAACAACTATCTCACCTTTGTTTGTGAGGAGGATAGGGAGCGTATCCGGCAAGTCTTTAAGGATGTACGCGCCAATAAAGTTGATAAAATTAAAGAAGAGTACCGTGTTCATCGTCCGGGTAAACCAGATGATTCGGAAGATTGGATGGAGGCTCGTGCTTTTGTGGAACAATATGACGAAAAAGGAAACCCTTTGATGGTAGTGGGATCATCGCTATTTATTACAGAACGTAAAGTGGCGGAACGTGAACTAATTGCCGCCAAAGAACGTGCGGAAGAGTCCAACCGTCTGAAATCTGCCTTCCTTGCTAATATTAGCCATGAAATCCGTACTCCGTTGAATGCTATTATTGGCTTTTCCAGTATATTGACCATGACTGAAGATGAAGAAGAAAAGCAAGAGTATGTCAGCATCATAGAGAAAAATAACGGAATTTTGCTGCAGCTTATCAATGATGTTCTTGACTTGTCTAAGATAGAAGCCGGAGTTCTTGATTTGTATTACTCGGAATTTGCACTAAATGGGGTGTTGACGACTTTGAAAGGAGTTGTTGAGTCACGTTTACAGAGTAGTGTTGAGCTGATTTTTGAGCCGGGAATGCCAGATGATTACGTGGTTTGTTCAGAGAAAAACAGACTTCAGCAACTGGTTTTGAATTTCCTGACCAATGCCTGTAAATTCACTTCAACCGGGAGTATTCGCTATGGATATGAAGTTCGTGAGAAAGAAATTTATTATTATGTGACCGATACAGGGACAGGTATTCCGGAAGATAAGCTTCATCTTATATTCGAACGTTTCATCAAGTTGGATAGTTTCAAGCAAGGCACTGGTTTAGGGCTGCCTATTTGCCAACTTATTATTCAGAATATGGGAGGAGAGATTGGAGTAAACTCAAAATTGGGAGAAGGATCTACATTTTGGTTTACGCTTCCCCTCAAACCGAAGCAGTAAGAGGGGAAAGCGTTGTTCCTATATGACAGCTTTATCTTCAATCAAGTTCTTCAATCGAATTAGGGCTTCGATATAATAATAGTCTGCATAAATGATGGCAGCGTCTATTTCTGAATTGTTCGGTAAGTGTCCGGTGGAGTGGAGGAGGAATGCCGGCTTGCCTTTGCCGCATTGATACTTATCAGAACTTAGGCTTGCCAACATTTTTATAGCAGCATTCTTATATTCATCCCCTTTTTTGCCAGGCAGATATGTAGACAGTTCCAGCAAGGCTGATGCGGTTATACTTGCAGCGGAGGCATCACGCGGAGCATTCGGAATGTTGGGATCATCAAAATCCCAATATGGTACATAGTCTTCCGGCAATCTTTCCAGATATACATCTGTTACTTTCTGTACGAAATCCAGATACCGCGGATCTAACGTTTCCCGGTAAACTACTGTATATCCATAGATGGCCCACGCCTGTCCGCGTGCCCACATGGTATTGTCTGCATATCCCTGGTGTGTAACTCCTTTTATGAAGTCGCCCGTTAATGTATCGTAGACAGCGACGTGATAGGAAGTGTAGTCGGGACGGAACTGGTATTTCATAGTCTTATCGGCGTGCGATACGGCTATGTCTGCCAGATATGGGTTTCCTCCATTCTTGGCAGCCCAGAAAAGTATTTCTAGGTTTATCATATTATCCATGATCGTATTGTGTCCACCGAACATTTCTATATTACGTGGCCATGAAAGTATAGTGCCTACACGAGGTCTGAACAAAGTTGCCAGTGAATCTGCTGTATCCAGAATCACTTGTTTGTATTCCGGATTATGTGTCAACCGATATCCGTTGCCATAGCTACAGAAGATCAGAAAACCCAGGTCATGGTCGTATGCTGGAATTTGTGACAGGAACTTCAACGGTTCGGTGAATTTCTCAGCTTCTTCCTTTATGGCTGCTTTACCGGTATATTCGTAATCATACCATAAAACTCCCGGCCAGAAACCACTACACCATTCATACTTTGTTGCTTTTCGGCAATGCCAGGTATTGAGGCTGTCCATAATGTTACGGGGCATCATCGAGTAGTCGATAGTACCTTCTGCCGCTTTTAGTTCTGTTAAAGTGCGTTGTACCTGGGCGCCACAGTAATCCAGTGCCTCGTATACATCCACATCCATTCCTTTCTCGGGCATGTTGCAAGCTGTAAACATGCACAGGCATGCACCGAACAGTAGTTCTTTTGTTTTCATATAATTAGTCTTTTTATTTATCTATGTGAAACCAGTCGGCATCTACCCATCCCCGTTCCTTACCATAAGGAGTGGTACTGAATAGCCCTACTTTGGCACCTATCCATTTTCCCTGACGGGCTGTGAAAGGCATACCTATTGCTTTATATTTCTTACCATCCAGGCTGTAATAGAAGTGGCAGATACCGCCTTTTTCTATTTTTACGCGTAGATAGATGTCTCTTTCGTAGTTGGGTAACAACCCTGCTTCGTACTTTCTGCTGACAGGTAATTCTGCCAGGCGAGTAACTGTTTCGGGTGTCTTTTGCTCTGCATCTTTGCAGGTCACTTGCTTCAGTATAAATTTATCGCCCTCTTTCTCTACTCCGAGGTAGCAATAGTCCCAGCCCATCACAATCAATCCGGATTGCTGTCCGTCCATTTTGGCGGAAACCTTTAACTTGGTAGTTGCTGTGAACTCTTCTGCCATGAACTTTTGCAATAGAAGATTAGGCACTTCCCAGAAATTCACAAAGTTCTCGGAGAGAATATGCCCGTAAATACGGATGAATCCCAGGTCGGAAGTATATCCGAATGTATCCTGATAATTGGCATGCCATTCCCATTGTAGTCCTAACTGGCGGGTATTGAACTCGTCACTGTCTGCAGGTGTCTCTACCGGATAATTCTTGCCTACATTGGGCTTTTTATAACGGGTTACGGGTTCACCGCAACCGTCACCGTCTTTATCTTCTCCAATTACAGGCCAGTCGTTTACCCACTTCATCGGGTTCAGGTGAACGACACGTCCGTACATGGCTTTATCCTGAAAGTGAACGAACCAGGATTCCCCTGTCTGCGTATCAACCCATGCGCCTTGGTGGGGACCATTGATGTCGGTAGAACCTTGTGCCATGACAATCTTCTTTTCATAAGGGCCGTATATATTCCGTGAACGTAATACTAACTGCCATCCGGTTACTACTCCGCCCGCCGGGGCAAAAATGTAGTAGTAGCCATTCCGCTTATAGAGTTTGGGGCCTTCAACCGTATGGTTGATTCCATCATTACCATCAAAGACCAGTACTGGATCACTAATCACTTTTGTTCCTTCTGCATTCATCTCACAAATTGTGATAACACTGTTCAGTGCGGCACGACTTCCTGCCCATGCGTGTACCAAATATGCTTTTCCATTTTCATCCCATAGTGGAGCAGGGTCTATCATACCACGGCCGGCTTTTACCAATATCGGTTTCTCCCATTCTCCGGCCGGGTCTTTGGTCTTTACCATGAAGATGCCATGGTCCGGGTCTCCCCAATAGATATAAAACTCTCCATTATGGTGGCGGATGGATGGTGCCCAAACACCTTTTCCATGCTGGGGAGTATTGAAGAACTCGATGGGTTCTATTTGTTTCAGCGCATAGCCTGCATATTTCCAGTTAACCAGATCTTTGGAATGGAGAATGGGCAAACCGGGAGCACATCCGAAGCTGGAAGCCGTCATATAAAAATCTTCCCCTGCCGCGCAGACATCCGGATCGGAATAATCGGCATGCAGCACCGGATTGATGTATGTGCCATCTTTCTGGTCAGATACCCAAGCTTTGGATACATATTGGGCTTCCGCCCGCCAACAGGCAACGCATAACAATGTAGTAAGCAGAAATATCTTTTTCATCTTTTAATTTACCTTTTTAAATATCCTGAAAACAAAGATTTTACCAAAACTAACTCTTACCTTTATCTACTGAAAATAATTTTAATGCGTTATTTGCCTATTAATACGAGCGAATTTGTTTATTCACTCAATGGAATATATATTTTATAATTTTTCTCCTTTGTATCTTTTATACTTCTTCATTTCCTGTCTGTCTATAGGTACCAGTCGTATGGCAGCCCCACCACTGGGTTTCAGCTGGAACTTCATGGTTTGTGAAGCATTGACAAGCAGATAAGTACATTTTACCTGTGTACTCGTTTTTATCTTTTCTCCTCCATCCGTATAGATGTAGGCAAGGTAATTCTTTTCTTTATCGAGGAACGTGAGAGGTATTTCTTCTTCAGAACCTTCATTGTTGGTCATTGCTGCAACAAACCATTCCTGACCTTTCCGGCGTGCCATTGTTATGTTTTTGCCGGGAGTACCATCCAATACTTTCGTATCGTCGAACACGGTTTGCAAGTTCTCAAACCATTCTATTTCTGGTTCTCCATGATAGAACGATGGGTTGTCATACCAAAAGATAGTTTGCAGCGGGCTGTAGAACACGAGAGATGCTGCCAGTTGGTGAGCATGAGTCGTGTTCAGCCGTTTGTCGAAATAACAGATCGTATAGTCGGCTGCACCGTTTATCATACGGGTGAAGGGGAGCGTGACGTTATGAGTTGCATCGGGAAATTCTTCGTTTCCACAAATACCTTCCTGAGTTAATAAATTCGGATAAGTACGGCTGAAGCCTGAAGGGCGATATTCATCATGGATATTCATAAGCAGATGATTTTCTGCCGCTAAACGAACCATGTCATGGATCCAAGTTGCCCAGCGATGGCTGGCGTATTGTACGAAACCGGATTTCACTCCGACAATTCCCCATTTGCGGAGCAGTGGGAAAAGTTCACGCATTTGTTTCATAAGTGCATGCTGGTTTACGTATAGCCAGACACCAACCCCTTTTTCCTTACCATAAGCTATTACACGGGGCATATCCAGTTGGGCAACCACCTTTGTGGCATCCCCGTCATGTGAAGCACAGGGCATGTACCATTGCCAGTCGAAAAGCATATAAGGGATATTATGTGCTGCACAGAAGTCGATGGTTGCAATAGCGCCTTCGGTTGTGATAGTTGTTTCGCGCATAATCTTGCCTGGTTTCACCCATGCGGTGGCATCGGCAATCTCACACGGCGGATTCAGATTTTGGATGATATCATTGTGTTCCAGTAATTCACCCGGTTTGTCGGCTGCCATGACTATCTTCCAGGGAGTGGCACAATAAGTCACCACATCCACAGGGCTATACATTACAGAAGTCAGTGTGTTCTTCTTATCTGTGGAGGCAAGGTATTTGGTCAGGCACCAGTCGTCTACATCAGCATCTGCCAGTGCGGCCCATTTGCCATTCGGGAGTTCCAGCGTAAGGGCACGTTCTACCGGATGTTTGATATCATCAATGTTCAGGTATTCGAAGAAAGCTTGTGCCCATTGTTCGGTCCATGCTTTTGTACCTGCCGGTAAGGTGTATTCTGTGAGATCACCTACTACTTTATGAAAGATAGCCTTCGGGTGTTCCGGAAAGAAATAGCGGAAAGCCACTCCTTCATTATAGGCACGCACCTCAATATTGAGTCGGTAACCGGAGTTATCCTTCTTGGAGAGATAAAGGGTGCCGGCCCGGTAATGATCGCGTACACTGCTACGTTCACCGTAGAGCGGCTGCCAGGTGATGTTAGTTTCGGGTTGGTAAGTCACAGAGTCCACTTCCAGATTGTCCATCCAGCAGGCGGGCTGTTTCAGGTTCCGTGTTCCCAAAGCCATTTCCCATATCCGGTTGTCCAGTTCCAGCCCGGCACGCGATTCATTGACTACAGGTTGTGATTTGTAATCTACCCGATAACAAAGTTCGTTTACCGCAGGTGAAACCTGCTTTTGGTAAAATGCTATTTCATGTGTTCCGTCAGGAGATGCCAGCTTTAGTTCCTTGCTATTGTTTGCAAAGAGTGAAGGAACGAGAGCTAACATAATAATTGTTGAGCCGATAGTCTTCATATCTTTATACTTATTGTTTTTATATAAATACGATTTGAGATATGAGGATACTCAATGAATTCTATCTTTTTAGGGAAATAATGTTCGAGACAGAATCCATAATTTCTACTTTTCTATATAAATCCCAGTATACTACGTAACGTTGGTGATGTAAGTCATACAGTGGCTTTAAAAACATTGCCCTGTGAGGTTTTAAATATCAGTTCCTCGCCTGTACGCTGTAAACTGTGTCCGGGGTGTTTCCGGTCTATTTGTAAGGTGGTATTCAGCTCAGCCGGAATATGATAATTGTAAGTATAGTAATCATTATATAATGCCGGATCAGAGAATGGTGCCGGAGATTGCATACCTTCTGTTCCCGATTCACCGGCCAATACCAGAGGTCCGTATAGTAGAGCTCCCTTTTGTGGATTGTCTGGCGTTGTTTCCAGTTGCAGGCTCATCGGATAATTAGCTTCAATGCGATCACCGTCTTTCCATTGACGTTTACTTTCACATTTTTACTCCATGATGGATAGCGCAGATAAATCATAGTGGTGACAGGTTTGTCTGTTTGGATGGTCAATACAGTGTTCTCTTCTGCGAGGAAAGCAGTTTCCTGGTGCAGAGTTATTCCTTTCGCTTTCCAGTTTACTTCTGACGGGATAAAGAGGTTTACGTAGATTCCCTGGTCATTGTGATAATAGATAGCTTCTCCATATTTAGCATGGTTTTCAAAACCACTGCCTACACAACACCAGAAGGAATTCTCTTGGGGTACTGTAAACTTTGTGAGAGCCGGAGAGCAAAGGCATCCCGGTACAAAGGTATGATGGTCTATCATGGTATGCCAGAAAAAATCAGTCAGTTTCCGACTGTCATTATCCTGCGTCAGTTCGTAGTTGCGTGCTTCGGCAAGAACTTTGGGGATAAAGGTATTCGTGTGCTTGGTTCCTAAATCATCACGTTGTTCTTTCTGTATCATCCTTTTCCGTTTGGGTTCATCCAGCAGTTTAAGTTTATTATAAGCCCAGTCGCCCATGCGGGTAACTACTTCCAATGCCTGTTTGTTATCTATATAGAGATATTGGTCGATCAATCCGGAGAAGAGCTTGTGTAATGTATACCAGGATGCCCATACACTTGTCCCACGTATGTGCCAATTGATTAATTCTTCCGAATATGCACTGAGATACTCGTTTCCCAAAGCTGCCTGTACTTCTGCCAGACCTGTAACAAGACTGTCACCTTTCAGCTTTAATATTTCGCTTCAGATAGATGCGTACATGAGCGCATAGGCTGATAGTGAGTGAATGCCCTGTTGTATGTCCGCGCAGTTCGCAGTCCAGTGATTCCCAGCCGCCCAGTTTCTTTACGGTCATATATCCGCCTTCACGTCTGGCAAATACTCCGGCATTGTTGCGAAAACTGTGCAGCAAACGATTGGTTGCTATGGAAGTCATCCAAATAGAATCACGCATCATATTCTTACGAAAGCGGCTTGGCAATAGACGTATGTCTTTTAAGTCGAAATTTTCTACCTGCATCGGTACAGTCGTCGCTTTTTTCATTTTTCCGGCATGCTGTTCGGAGATAAACGGATTGAGCGAAAAGAACGGTTGATAGAGCCATACAGATTGTCATTAGGATTAGACTCTTATTTCTCATAACTTCTTTGTTAATTCTTAGTATATATACGAAGGCGAGAAATATATTACTTAAATATCTTCCTGCTTTTCAAATGAGCGAATCCATTCCACAATTACTGGTTCATTACCGATATTCCCAAAATTGAGAATTAGAGTAATATGTGTTGGGCTTTCTGTGAAGTGAGCTCCATTATTTGACAGATAGTCTGTAATCTTGAATACATAGATATCTTTTCCTATCTTTTTAGCCTTATCCGAATCTAACTTCCAAAATTCCGGAGCGCTGGAAACGCTATAGCTTAATTGTAACCAGTCTTTATTTGCGGATGCTGGAATCTTGGGTGCCTTTACAGCAATATACGGATAGTTTCCTGCTTGGTAGGAAATCCTTTTCTTTTGCATATTTACTCCGGATGATACAAATGACATTAGATTATCCACCTGTTTATAAGAGCAATTGGCGAAAGCCCATCCTTCCAGTTGGGAAAGATCCTCATTTATTTGTCCGGGGACTTTCCTTTCATTTAGGTCCTTTCCCAAATAGAACAGCAGGCTGCCGAAGCCCGGGTTATCACAAGTAAATCCCGGCCCTTCAGGACGTATCATGCCTAATACAATTTGGGTATATGGCATTTCTAACCCTTTGCGTTCAACATAGTGATTGTAGGCTATTTCAAATAATGAGCGGAAACGTCCCATTCCTTCTTCCCCTAACGTAGTCCAGTTTGAATATTTTCCGGTTATATCTTTCCAGGTAAAGAAAGGTACTTCATAGCCCAGATTGGATTTGGCCAGGTATTCATAACCTTTCATAAGGCGATTATCCAAAGTGCTATACAGGTCTCTGCCTTGTGTCCAGGCTATTTCGGCAATTTCCGAGAGGCATCCTAACCCTAACATGGCATGTTGCTGATCACGTCCACTTTCCTGTATCTGGCCGGATTCTGCTACGTAGTTGGGAAGAGTTCCATTGTCATGGCCTTTCAGAAAAAACTCTATAGCGTCTTCATACAACTTTTTATCGTTCAGAAATACTCCGAATGCCATTTGTGCCTTAGTTGCCGCAATTCCCCAGTTGCCGTTGGTATAAGGTCTGGTATTGTAGAAAGTAGTAAGTATCGGCTGGAATACATTTCGGAACATATTTTCTACTTTGGGTGTATCTTTTGCATTCCATCCGTTAGTATATTTATCTACTGTATATGTATATCTCATGATTTCTGCTGCGTTTACCAGCATAAATCCTTGAAGGCCGGCACAAAGCGGATCGTCCGGACCTTCTATTTTCTTTAGGGTACTTGCATACGCTCTGATAATTTCCATTGCTTTGTCTGCATGAGGCTCTTTTCCTGTGACTATCCAAAGAATGGCATTGTAGTAAGCTGCATTAAAATCTCGTTCACAAGGATCTTTGATATAACCATATTTGCCGGCACGGCTGATAGTTTCGAAAGGTCCTTTTATGCAATAATCAGCTTTTCCCTCAGGCATTCCTCGCATGATGTTAAATGAACCGTAAGCCGGTTGGATCTCATTTCTGACAAGTTCCCGGATTCTTTTTAATGAAGATTCAGAATGAAGTAAGCCCGGATGGGTAAATTCTTGACTGTTTATATTTAGCATATAAAAGAGAAAAATAAATAACGGAATAAATTTCTTTTTCATCATATTCTTAAAATAATAAGGTTAATACATATTAGATAGAAGTCAATATGTATTATATAGTCTATTATGTGCAAATTTACCTAAAGCTGTATTGTACTTTTTAGTTTAATTATGAAGAATATTCTATGAATAGTGTATTATGAGACTAAAATGTACTTTCAGACAGAAATAGATGAATTTAGTTACAATCCATATTGAGTAAAAGAGCTTACCTATTCGTTTTTATTTTAAATGCTGATCTGGAAGAACTATAATTTAATAACTTTGAAATATGAATTGATAGTATGAAAGTATCTTTAAGACGGTTTGTTGAATATGTAAAGTAATAATATAAAGTAGAATTCTGAAATGAAAAAATTATTTGTAGGAGTATTATGTGTAGCTTTGTCTTTGAGTGTACAGGGCAAGAAGGTGAATATGACATCACCGGATGGAAAATACCAGTTTACGTTGAGTGATAGCGGTGGACAGTTACATTATTCTTTGACTTGGAACGGAAAACAGACAGTAAAACCTTCCTTATTGGGAATCAATGCAAATGTAGAATGGCGGGATGGAGTTGAAATCGGAACTGTGGATAGTAGTCGGAAAGATACGATCTGGCATCCGGTTTATGGCGAAAAAAGTGAAATTAAAGACTGCTATAATGCATGGAAAATACTTGTCAACCGTCAGAACGGACGTGATAAGTTGATTCTTGATGTCCGTGCCTATGATGAGGGAATTGCCTTCCGTTACCATTTTCCGGGCGGACAATATCTGAAGATTACAGATGAGTATACAGAATATACCATGCCCGAAGGTACTAAAGCCTATTTTACCCCCAAAGCTCAGACCCCGTATTCTTATTTGCCTCTTGAAAACTGGCCGGGCGAATCGGACCGTCCGTTGCTGCTGACACTGGCAGATGGAGGATATGTCTGCCTGACTGAAGCGCAAGTGGTGGATTATGTACGTACGAAGTTCAATGTGTCATCGACTAAAAAGAATACGATTATATCGGCTATGTATGGTCCGGTAGAAGATATTGCACCTTATTCTACTCCGTGGCGTGTAATCATGTGTGCTGACAAGCCGGGTGAGATTTTGGAACACAACGATATTCTGTTAAATCTTAATCCGCCATGTCGGATTAAGGATACTTCTTGGATTAAACCGGGAAAAGTGATGCGTGAAGTGACCTTGACCACAGAAGGTGGAAAAGCTTTAGTAGACTTTGCTGTAAAACGGAAACTGCAATATATCCACTTTGATGCCGGTTGGTATGGTTTTGAGTATGATAAGGTTTCAGATGCCACTACTGTAACACTTGATCCGCGTAGGAATCCGAAAATAGATGCTCTGAATCTGAAAGAAGTGGTTGCTTATGCGAAGCAGCATGGCATCGGAGTTATACTCTATGTTAATCAGCGGGCTTTGCAGCAACAGTTGGATGAGATACTTCCTTTGTATAAATCATGGGGAATTTCTGGAATTAAGTTTGGGTTTGTGCAGGTAGGTTCGCAGGTGTGGACAAAATGGATGCACGAAGCCGTGAAAAAGTGTGCTGATTATGGGCTGATGGTAGACATTCATGATGAATACCGTCCGACAGGCTTTAGTCGTACTTATCCTAATTTGATGACTCAGGAAGGTATTCGCGGCAATGAAGAATTTCCGGATGCCACTCACAATGTTACGTTGCCTTTTACCCGCTTTGTAGCCGGAGCAGCTGATTATACAATATGTTACTATCGCCAGGACTTTGGCAGGCTGAATGTTGAAAAAGATAATTATGGTGTTCCCCGTTCTAAGTCCATCCAGACTACACCGGCGCATCAATTGGCCTTAGCAGCTGTCTATTACAGTCCCCTGCAATATATGTATTGGTATGATAAACCTTCGGATTCACAGGACGAACCGGAATTAAAGTTCTTTGATGATGTGTACACCACTTGGGATGATACGAAAGTTTTACAAGGTGAAGTCGGTGAGTTTATTACTGTAGCTCGTCGGAGAGGAGAGGAATGGTTCATAGGCTCAATTACAAATAATGAGGCACGGACGTTACCGGTTGATTTGAGTTTTCTGCCTGCCGGAAAAGATTATGTGGCCGAAATCTATACGGATGGCGACAAATCTATTCCTACACGAACGAAAGTCAGAGTCTCAAAATTCCGCGTCAATGCCAAGACTGTGCTGCATTTTAATCTGAGGGCCTCGGGAGGTTCTGCCATTCGTTTAGTGCCTGAGGTTACTAAGGATAAATCTTTGAAAACTTATAAACAACAGAAACTGTGATGAAACATGTGAAAACAAAAAATAGAGTGGTACGGGAAGTATCTGATAAGCATACTATGAATATACGAGTTTTGTTTTCGTTGGTATTTCTTATTGTAATCACGTTCACTGTCTCAGCCCAGACTGCCGTATGGCAGTGGGCTGTGCCAGTACGTAATTTTGCTAAACAACCGAAAAATCCTGATGCTAAAGCCTATTTATGGATACCAGAGAAATGTAAACACGTGAAAGCTGTGCTTGTGGCACAGCATAATATGGAAGAAACTTCTATAATGGAAGATGAGAACTTTCGTATTAAGATGGCAGAACTGGATGTAGCACAAATATGGGTTTGTCCTTCTTTCAATCATGGATTCGACTTTACAGATGGAGCATGGGAAACTTTAGATGGTTTTCTGAAAGATCTGGCGTCAGTTTCAGGATATACGGAGTTGGCATCGGCTCCATTGATTGGTATCGGACATTCGGCAGCTGCCAGCTGGCCCTACTATTTAGCTGCATATATGCCCGACCGTACATTAGCTTGTATCTCAGTCAGTGGACAGTGGCCTTATGTACGTGATAAATGGTTGAATCTGGATATCTGGGGAGAGCGTAATATCGACTATATCCCATGTCTTGAAACAATGGGGGAGTATGAATCGGCACATACCTGGAGTAATGAGGGATTGAAGGAGCGGAAAGAACATCCTTTGTTGCCATTGAGCATGTTGGCTTGTCCTGCCGAAGGCCATTTTGCTTATTCGCCCGATAAGGCTGAGTATATCGCACTTTATATAAAGAAAGCATTGCAATACGGGCATGTGGATCCTACTAAAACTGGTTGGCTCGCTGAGCGTTGGAAAAAGAATCAACCACTCACTTGTATGCCTGCGCCTGTAGCAGAATATAAAGGTAATCCAGATGATGCTTTCTGGTTTTTTGATAAAGAAATGGTAGAAGCTACTCAGGCCTATCAAGCCCGTTTCCGGAACATGAAGCCGCAGTTAGTGGGTGTCGTGCAAGAAGGTAAGCCGATAGTTCAGCGTGACAGTCATTTGCAACTTCACCCGGTATTTCTGCCTCAGGGAGATGGAGTTTCTTTTCATCTGACTCCTGTTTTTCTGGATACGGTTCCCGGTGATAGTCCCCGCCTGAAGAATTGGACGGACTTGCCTGTTGGTACACGCATTGGTCATGCAGCGGATAATTCTATTTGCTTTGAAATGATAACAGGCCCCGCAGTAATTCACAACCATACTTTCAAGGTAGAATGGAATCGGAGTATTTCCTGGGCATCCTCTAAGGCTGATATTGTTTTTGCTGTTCGTCATCCGGGAGATAAGGAATATAAACCGATTGTTCAGCAGGCGCAGATCACCATACCCGTTCGCAATATAGATGGAGCACCACAGAAGGTCTCCTTTGCTGCATTGGCTGATGTCAAACGAGGAATAAAGTCTGTCACATTACAAGCTTCTTCCGACAGTGGCTTGCCTGTTGGCTTTTATGTAGAATCCGGACCGGCCAGAGTGGAGGGAAACCAGTTGATATTTACACCAATTCCTCCGCGTGCTGTTTATCCGGTAAAAGTTACGGTAGTGGCGTGGCAGTATGGCAGGAGTGGAGAGCCTAGGATTCAAACGGCCGAGCCTATCACACAAACATTCTATATTTTATAGCATTTATCTGTATTGCGTGAATTTATTGTTTCAGAAATTCACGCAATGCAGCATTAAATGCTTCAGGTTGTTCCATGTTCAATTCAGCCGTCTCTCCCGATTTCAGGATGTAGAAACTACGTTCCATCGGTTCAGCCGTCTGTACTTTGCCTGCAATACCGTATTGCCAGGCTACTACCGTTACTTTTACCGGAAATTTACTGCGGGGTGGGATAGGAGTGAATACAATTTGGTCTCCTTCTATTTCAGCCGGACCTTCTTTGATGTAGTAAGAGACGGGCAGTCCACAATCACTTGTGGCTTTTAAAGATAAAGAACCGCTTTCCGCTTTCACATCGGGTAATCCTGGAAATAATATATACTGCCTTTGTCCTTCCGTATTCCGGTAGGGGATGCGGATACTGACTTCTTGAACAGCACTTTTATACTTCCGGTCTCCTGTCTGGCTTGCCAACAGACATATATCACCGGTACGGCGCGGATTATTCATACCCATCCGATAGAAAGATACCATGAATGTGGTGTCATTTACCTTTTCTACTGGTCCACAGATACGACTGATTATCGGTGTTGCATCTGCATGTTCATCAGATAGTTGGGTTCTCAGAGAATCCGTACATACGGCTTTCAGGTGGAAAGTGATTCCATCGGCTTCCGGATTGAATCGGGGCTGTACACGTACATGCTGCTTCTTGTCGTATGTCAGTAAACAACCGTTTTGCTCAAAACCCAGATATTGTTCTTTCTTTCCGCGGCTTTGCGTATACCGTGTTTCGGTCGCTTCCGCTATTTCACGGTCAAAATACCAGAAAGCATCGTGAGGATCACCTTTATATTGTGAATAGGGGGCGGCTTTGGCTCGCTTCTTCTGATCGGGATGCCAGCGTTCTGCCAGCCAGCCTTTGGTTGGGTTCACCGGATTCAGTTTTACTTTACCGTCTTTCGTTACTTCATCCGTCAGTCGTTGATTGATAGCTTTTTCCAGAAATAGAGCAATGTATGCGGCTGTTTCATCTGCCACATCGAAATGTCCCCGTCCTGCGTCACACAGAAATGAGATACAACTTTCAGGATACATCATGCGGAAGGCCAGTGCCGGATTTACCCGGGCTTCCCACCATTCATATTCTCCTTCAATCATCAGTCCGGGTATTCCGTCGATATTACGGGTACGTCCCCATTCCAGGTTCTCACGTCCGTAGCCGGTAAGATTTGTACGCGGAGCATCGCCGTGCAGGGAAATGATAGCCAAAGTACGTTCCGGATTCCATGCTGCGAAGTTCCAGGGATAGGTAGCCATAGCCGAATGGCCTATGGGAACGATGGGGACATTTTTCAGTTCGCTATATCCGCTGACCTCTGCCAGGGAGACCATCATTTTCTCAAATATCTGTTGTGTGCCTTTCGATACATCCCATTGCTGATCGATACCGGGAGTTATCCATACAAAGCCGATTCCAAGCTTCTGCATCTTTTCGCGGAAAAGGGGATTATCAAAAAGAGTTTCTTCGCTCATATTGTGTTGTCCTACAATAATTGCTTTTATCTGCATACAGTCAGCGGGTATCCATAAGAAAGCCGTAGGATTCCGGTTCGTTTCATTAGAGACGAATCCGTCAAGAGTCACAGACCATTGCCATCCCCCTGCCCGCAAACAGGGAGAGAAGAACAGCAAGAGGATGATTGAAAAAAGCAGTCTATATCTATTCATGTTTTTGGTTTTTTACAGTATTAATACGAACGAGGAATAAGCTTCACTCAAAAATAAGGGATTTAAAACAATGATTCCACAAATCTTATAAGATTTATGGAATTGAATCCATAAAAATCAAAAGATTTGTGGAATCAGCCTGTTTTTGTTATATTTCGGTGAGCCTTAGTATTCGTTAATAATCTTTTATTTAGAGGCTTCTTTCAGTTGTTCCGTCAACTTATCCATATCTTCCGGGCTGGCTGCCGATGGGAATTGTAGTTCTCCTTCTTTATTGACAATGGCATAATGCGGAATTGACAACATACCGTTCCGCCCGAACTTCTCATAAATTTCCATTTTGAAAGCTTCGTTGATGATGACATGCTCTCCTTTTAAGTTATAGTGCCCTGCCATTTTTTTCCAAAGTTCAGCTTTCTGGGGAGTATCGATGGAAACATACAATAACACGATATCATTTTCAGTTGCATATTTCTGCAAGGGTTTGATGTGTGCAAACGAAGCACGACAAGGACCGCACCAGGTAGCCCATACGTCGATAAAGATCACTTTACCCGGGTATAAGTCAGTAATTTCCTTAAAGGTACGTACACTGTCCGTATTCAATATATGAATGTCTTTCGGAAGTTCGGCCTCATTGAACGCTTTGTTCTTCTGTATTGCTGTTTCTAATTTCGGCGTCAGCACACTTTTGGGATATAATGTCTTGAATTCCTCATACAATGCAGGAATACCGGTTGCAAAATACTCACGGCTTTCATCTTCCAGAATAAGAAGTCCCATTGCAGCCTCCTGTACCCGGCCTTGCAGATTAGTTTTATACCAATCGAATAACAACTGATTGCGTTCATTGTCATCATTCGTGCGCCTCTCATGTTTCATGAAAATGTCTATGCCTGCCATATTTGATACGACATCTGCAAATGCAGGAGAGAACACACTTTCAGCCTGACCGACGTTTGCAAAATCCAACATCTGGGCGTAAGCGTCGTCCCATTCCTTCTTGACCGTTTCGGAACCTCTCCGGTAGTTACCGAAATACTGATTCATATATGCCATCAAAGTCTGTATACGTATATCTTGTATAGCTTTCTGTCTGAGCTGATCGTCCACTTCTGCCACTTCTTTTTCTAATGTAGTGGCGTAGTCTGTCAGCTTTTGATATACGGATGAGGCAACCGTGTCCTTACCTACGTTAAAGATATCTCCCCGGCGTGCACGCAGATTAAATACGTTTTCATTCAGATCAGCCAACTTCTTGAGTATTTCATTTTCTTTCGTCAAGCCGTCAACCGGGTTTAGTTCATTCGGTTTGGAAGCATCAATATCAAGCGTCTGTTTTCCCGGAGCAAGATAGATACTACCTAAGTTTCGCTTACCATATAGAAAAAGAGTCAGCTTTTCGTTTCCGTTTACAGGTAAGGTAATCTGATACGTGCTGTCGGCATTTAAACGTAAAGTATCAATCTTGTTCGGTAAGTAAATGCCATCAGTAGTGATGTTATACACAATGGGAGCGCCGGATGTATTTGTTACTTTGCCTTCTAAAGTAATGCTCTTCTGGGTACATCCGCTCAGGAGCATAGTGGTCGCTATGCCGCCAAGGCATAAAGATTTGATGAATTCCATTATTTGTTTTTCATTTGGTTCATAATCTGAGACGCTAAAATAGTAATAAGGTTACACCCGGACAATTATTTCCTGTTATTTCTCCGTGATTGTTTATTTTATCCTAAATACCTTTTATAAAATCATTGGTTACTACTCCTTTCAAGTCCTTCATCCGTTCTCCATTGATTACTACATTTTCAAACGTCACGTT
>ERZ773183.714-NODE-714-length-35301-cov-5.635760_pt1 | contig 35301 bp, 35 predicted proteins | sample MGYA00580532_ERZ773183 | MGnify/ENA primary metagenome ERZ773183 (study PRJEB29015, sample SAMEA2737791) | human gut metagenome | biome: human gut; feature: human-associated habitat; material: faeces | place: China | collected 2012 ...
AGACAATAACAACCTCCCATATGTGCGGTTGCCGTACAAGCAAAAACACCCTCACAGCTTTTCCATTTCAGCTGTGAGGGTGTTTTTGTTTTGCTTTTTATTATCACCCGTTCACGATATTTTCCGGCCGCCGTCCGCTTTGCACCGCCCGGATCGCCGCGGCGATCATGCGGTAGTTCCTGCGGGCAGTGTTGACGATGAATCCCGGTGATTTCAGAAAATGCTTCTTGATATTTGTAAATTCTGCTTTCTTTTAAATATAGCTAAAAGAAAAGGGCGCTCCCCCATGTGAGAAGCGTCCCTATCTGGTTACTGCGGTTCTGCTCTAAGCTCCTTCTTATATTTATAGAAGGTGTTCGGCGCAATCTTCAAGTATTCAATGCACTCTTTATCATCCAGACTTCCATTGAATGTCCGGCTGTTCTTGAGGATGAACTTTTTAGCGGCAACAGACTTTTGCGTTGTGAGCTTTGCTCCTTGCTTCTGTCCAATCTGCTTTCCGTTCAATTTAGCAGTTTGAATGCCCTCTTTTGTGCGCTGGTGTAGGTCGTCAACCTCTTTTTGCGCCTGTTCAAAAGCAAGTTTAATTTGCTTTGCTGTCGATCTCAACAGATAAGCGTTGATGCCTTGAAAGGTGAGGTCTGTATCTTCGCCTGTCATTGCAAGCTGATTGCGCATAGCTCCTTTATAAGTGTCTGTGTCAATGTGGTGCTCTTTCAGGAAAACCAGATTGATACCTCTATTATAAAGGTCTTGATACAGATTATAGCCGTCTTCTGCGTTACGGCTCATACGGCTAACACTGTCAAACACAATCGTCACATCTTCGCCGGTGTCCTTCTTCTCTTTGGCAGATGCAATCATACTGTCAAAGGCAGGGCGTTCAATCTTAGTTCCAGTAAAGGCTTCTTCTACAATCTCAGCATTAGGATAAGCTGCTTTGATGTTCCTAATTTGCCGCTCCATACTCTGCTGCTTGGTACTAATCCGACAATACCCGTAAGTCATAACCTTTACCTCTATTCTATACTCAACCTAACGAATCTTAATTATTATACTGTCAATAAAAGCCCAATTATCAGCGTGATATTTAAAAATAAGCACATTTAAATTCATGTCATCTGAAATACTAACGCCAGAGCAAACCTGAACATATCCTCCGCCAGTTTCAGGAATCACAATTCTTTTACTGCCAAGCAACGATTCAGATGCTGCCATAAGGTCACCTGTCATATCATCTTTTGTCACAAAGACATCAGGTGCATTATCAAAAACAGCTTTATTAAATCCATCGGAAGCATACACTGCTGTGGAAGCGGATACCATCAACATCAAAGTTGTGACAAGGGCTAATAATCTTTTTTTCATAGCGATATGCAATTTTTAATTTTTTCCAGCTTTGCTTCTACCAGTGCAATCAGGATAATAGGAACAACGCTGCTGGAATAGGTAAATGCGGTAACAGGGATGCCAAAGAAAGTAACAGCGGCTTCACCACCCAGCAGGGTCATGAAGTTGGGATAGAGCAGTAGCCCGGCCAAACCCAGAACCAATGTGGGGTTGCCGCCAAATTTCTTCGCAGCCGTGTAGCCGATGATCATGGGCAGGAAGTAGAAAACGGCATCGCCCATTGCGTACAGAATCTGATAGGTAGAACCAGCAGTATCCAGCAGAATAAATGCAGTCACAGCTGCCAGCAGAGCCTTGAACATACCAGCACCAGTAATAGTTGGCAGCGCAGGAGCAAAGATCTCAGTCAGTGTGCTGATGATTAGGCTGCCGATATTCTGCTTTTTTCGCTTTTCGGTGCATCATCCTCAATCTGTGCGACCGGGGTCTGACCAATCAGAGCACACACTTCATCATAAACAGCCGGAACATCATTGCCAATAATGACCTGAAACTGACCGCCCTGACGAATCGTACCTTTTACGCCGGGAATCGCTTCGACCTTTTTTGCATCTGCTATCTACACCAATCTGGTTAAAGGGGTCTACGATACACACGCTGAATTTTCCTGAATTTGCAAAATACCGGGCCGCATACTGCGCAGTCATGGCGGAATTTCCGATGCCAACAAAAATCACCACCTTTGCACTTTGAAGAACATTTGCCATCTTCTCGACCTGTGCCTGAAACTCTGGAGTATCATTTCGTTTGAAAAAATCCCGAATCTCACTGCCATCATAACTGCGCGGCGAAAGCTGTAAGCTCTCCTGATACTGCTTAAAATAAACCTTGAATTCTGAAAAGCTGTCACATCCCATTTTCTTGCAAAACGTAGCACTGTTGAAGTTGAAACGTACGCCGCATTTGCGAGATCGCGGATTTTAATGTGCGCTACTTCTTCCTGATGGGCCGTAACATAATTGTAGACCGACATCTCCAATTCGTTCAAAGATTGGATTTCACTGCTATTAAGCACGACATAACCTCCTGTTCATAAAATAGGTCGACAGTTTGCTTAATAACATGATATCACACATCAAAAGATTTGGAAACAGCTTATTCATCATCACATAAGTCCTACTATCACTGCTTTACTGCAATAAAATTTGCAAAGCCATCTTGACGCACTCCGCAATCCATGATACTCTTTATCGCAAATCCCACCAAATTTGTAGAAAAGTACAGAATGGCGAGGATTTATTCCCCATGAGGATTTTTACCGCCCCGCAACACACCCGATTTATTTTGCCGCCGATTCACCCGACAAAATTTTTCGCTTGTCTTGCAGGGCGGTTCTTTTCTTTTATGGGACAGGAACTACGAACCTTTCAACAAACCATGACAAGGAGGCGACCCGACGCGTGATCTATCGAGACAATTTGTTTCTCAACGCCAGATTCCAAGAGGCTGTCCAAGCTGCCCATGACCAAGATTGGCAAACCTTTGAAAAATATTCCTTCTACGATGCCAAGATGATGGAAGACCTGCTGTACAAATGTGAGCACCTGATGCCTCTTGACATCAAATGTCGGTACGCCTTACAACATTATTACAGTCACGGCGATCATTCTCCCATCATTCGGAAGTATGTCCGCCGAGCCAAAATCATTCGTCCTGACAACTGGCGCAATGCTCTGCCAGAGAGTGTAAGAAATCTTGACACGTTCACTGTATATCGCGGCGGCATCGGCAGCATTGAGCGTGCGCCACTGTCCATTTCATGGTCACTCTCTTACGATGTTGCCGAATGGTTTGCACACCGCAGTGAACTCTTTTACCGTTGCCCCTGCCATGTGTATCAGGGAACGATCCACGCCGACAAGGTAATTGCGTATCTTCCTGAGCGCAGCGAATTTGAAATCATCCAACATCGGAATGTCAAAGACGTGCAGGAAATCACGCCGCTGAGAGGATACAGTCCTCCGTTCAATGCCTTCAAATCATCGAAAAAATGGGTTCACGATGAAGGGGAAAGTAACCGCTATTTCAATGAATGGTATCAATCGCAGAACTGCTGAATTTTATGTTGCTTCAAATAATAAGTCCTACTATCACCGCTTTACCACAATAAATTTTGCAAAACCATCTTGACGCGCCCTGCATTCCATGATACCCTCTATCGCAAATCCCACCAAATTTGTAGAAAAGTACAGAACGGTGAGGGTTTATTCACCATGAAGATTTTTACCGCCCCGCAACACACCCGATTTGTTTTGCCGTCGTTTCACCCGACAAAATTTTTCGCCTGTCTTGCAGGGCGGTATTTTTCTTTTGGGAAGCTGCACCTTGAATCCTTCATAAGCCGTCTGAACGAGATACTGCGCCATGACCTCACACTTTCTGTGGGCGAGCCGGACAACGCCGCTGCAAAACAGGGGTAGGAACTGCGTTCGGTGTGAACGGTGACCATGAGCAGGGGCTTTGCCTTTTCACACGTTTTGCTCTGCAAAATTTTCAACGTGCATTGCGGTTCGACTTCTGAAATTTTCAGTGTTGCACGGAAAGGGCGAAAGCAAGTATCGACCTGTGGCCACAAATTTTCAATGCTTGAAAATGTTCTGTCACATGGTCTAGCACTTGTCGGAGTGAAACTCCTCCATTTGCTACGCAAACCGTGCTGCCACTCGAAAGCCCCACTGGGGCTTTCGTTGCTGCGCAACCGCGGTCTTGTTGGGGAGTGCCTTCCCCAAACCCTGCTCTAGCTTCGCACCATTGGTGCGAATGCGGCGTGTCTTATACATAGCCCCTTCCATTCGGGATGAGGGCATTTATCATTTTCACAGGAGGTCGAATATGGCTGAAATGAAAAGTCCGAACGTACACGCAAAGAAGAACCGCAATGACACGCCGCAAAAACGAAAGACACACATCATCAAAGTCCGAGTGACCGCAGAAGAAAAACTGCGGATCGCATACGCCTGCAAAGAACTCCACCTCACCCAATCCGAACTCGTCCGCCGCGTCCTGTACCGTGTGAATGTCAAGCACACCGTTGTGGTGGCGCAGGGCGGTGAGGATGCACTGGCGGCGCTTGCTGCCTTGTCTGCCCAGTGCAGCAAGGTAGGAAGCAACCTCAACCAGCTTGCACGGCACTTCAACTCCGGCGGCAAAGACACCGAGCAGCTCCGGGCGCAAATTCTGGAGGAACTGTTCGCACTCACGAACTTTCGGCTGAAAGCCGAAGAAACGGTTGGTGAATTGTATGGCAACCATCAAGCATTTAAGCTCGAAGAACTCTAACTATGCCGCCGCCGAAAGCTATCTCACCTTTCAGCACAACGAGTACACCGGTCTGCCCATTCTGGACGAGAAGGGCAGACCCAAGCTGCGGGATTCGTACCTGCTCGACACCCTTGAGTGCGGCGAATCCTCGTTCGCTATGGCCTGCCTGATCGCCAACCGCAAGTACGGCAAGAATGGCAGGCGGGAGGACGTGAAGACCCACCATTATATCATCAGCTTCGACCCGAAGGACGCAGTAGAGAACGGCCTGACCATGGAGAAGGCACAAGCCCTTGGCTTGCAGTTCTGCAAGGACAACTTTCCCGGTCATCCCGCCATCGTCTGCACCCACCCGGACGGTCACAACAGTGCCGGGAACATCCACGTCCACATCGTCATCGGCAGCTTGCGTGTCCGCACCGTGGAACGGCAGACCTTCATGGACAAGCCGTGCGACTGGGAAGCGGGCAAGAAGCACCGCTGCACCTCTGCCATGCTCCGGCACCTCCGTGTCGCAGTCATGGAGATGTGCGAGCAAGCCGACCTGAACCAGATCAACCTGCTGGAAGCCCAAGGCGACCATGTTTCGGAGCGCGAGTATTGGGCGCAGCGGCGCGGACAACGCCGCCTCGACCATGCCAACGCCAAACTCGCCGCCGAAGGGCAGCAGCCCACCCAGACCGTCTACCAGACCGAGCTGGACAAGCTGCGAAAGCAGATCTACGCTGTGCTGAACAAGACCACCACCTTCGAGGAATTTTCTGCATTGCTCATGCAGGAACACGGCATCGCCGTGAAGGAGAGCCGAGGCCGATTGAGCTACTGCCCGCCCGGCCGGACAAAGTTCATCACCGCCAAGAAACTGAGCAAGGAGCTGGAAAAGGAGCAGGTACTGACCGCCCTCTCTCAGAACATCCAGCTTACCGCCATCATCCAGCCCAGCAGCGAGAAGAAGCCGGATAAGATCAGGAAACTGGTTGACATTCAGGCGAACGTTGCTGCGGGCAAGGGCATCGGCTATGAGCGTTGGGCGAAAAAGTTCAACCTCAAACGCTGGTCGCAGACCCTGTGTCTCTTGCAGGAGAAGAATCTGCTCAGCGAAGATGCCCTGCACCAGCGCATTGCCGAACTGCAAACCCAGCACGACGATGCACTGGCGGTGGTCAAAGACATGGATGCCCGCATGGTCTCCCTCAAGGAGATGCGCGGGCATCTTGTGGTCTATCGGCAGTACAAGCCCCTTGCACAGAGGCTCCAGACTGTGCGGAACCCCGCCAAGTTCAAGGAGCAGCACCGTGCAGAGTTTGCTGTGTACGAGGCCGCTTGCGCCTATTTCAAGGCCAATGGGCTCCGGACTCTGCCAGACCTCAAAAAGCTGGATGCCGAATATCAGACCCTTTCCTCGGAGAAAAACGGGTTCTATACCCGCTACAAGAAAGCGCAGATCGAACTGCGTGAACTCCGCACCGCACAACAGAACGTGGAAACCTTCTTCCGCAAGGAGGAGCGCAACCACGCCGTACCGCAGCAGGAGGTCAAATGAACAACACTCTGACGGATCGATGTGTGAATAAACCCAACTTCACCCACGCCCCTCACCGGGCTTCGTCCTTTCGCCTGTACCCCACCCATTGGGACGGAGGGTAGCTCCTCTGTCTTTTCGGACGTAAAAAGCGCCATCTCGACCCGGCAGGCAGCGGAGCTGTACGGCTTCACCGTAAACCGGAACGGCATGATGTGCTGCCCCTTCCACGGGGATAAACACCCCAGCATGAAGGTGGACAGCCGTTTCCACTGTTTCGCCTGTCAGGCAGATGGCGATGTGATCGATTTTGTCGGCAGACTTTTTCAACTTTCTCCATATAAGGCTGTGGAAAAGTTGAAGAACGATTTCGGCATGGCACTTGCCGACGGCAAGGTGCGGCTTGCTCCCCGCAGACCGCCCACCGTCCGGCAGCTGCTGCTGGACTATTACCGCTGTCTGCAGCGTTGGCGGGTCCGATATGCACCGCAGTCACCCACAGAAGAACTTCACCCCTGCTTTCTTGAAGCGATAAAGAACCTTGACATCGTTGAATATTATCTGGACTGTTCGGTGCTCCCGGACCCGCAGACCGAAAATGAGCTACGGAAGTATTGGGAGGGATTGCATGAGCGACTGGAAAAAGAGGAACGAAGATTGGCGTGATGAGGACGAACTGGAAGAAGAGGAAGAATGTGAATGCCCTTGGGTAGACAGCAAGGGCAAAGTGCGTGAAACCGCTTACTGCCAGTACCTTTTAGAGAAACACCCCATGATGTGCCTGAAACAGAAGCTGTTCGACCAGAACGGCGAGGTGGACGAGGACGCACTGCTCTACGAAGTCCACAGCGACCTCCGTGACTTTGTGCTCGACAACCTTGCCAAGAAGGAGAAGCAGGTTCTGGACGCACTCCGTATCGAAACCTATACCCCTGAATGGAAACCCCAGCTTGACCGCATCCATCTCCAGAACGGAACTTACTTTCTGGACGAGCGGGGCTTTGTGCCGGAAAAGGAACTCTGCCTGAACCGGCTCCCCGTGGAATACCAGCCCGATGCCCCCGCACCGACCAAGTGGCTGGAATTTCTGGACGGTCTACTGATCCCGGAGGACATTCTGACCTTGCAGGAATATCTCGGCTATCTCCTGATCCCGTCTACCAAGGCGCAGAAGATGCTGGTCATGACCGGCAAGGGCGGCGAAGGAAAATCCCGCATCGGCTTGCTGCTGAAGAAGCTGTTCGGGGAAGCCTCTCACTCCGAATCCATCCTCCGCATCGAAACGAACCGCTTTGCCAGTGCAAATCTGGAGTATAAGCTGGTCATGGTCGATGACGATCTGAACATGGTGGCTTTGCCCGAAACACGGAACATCAAGTCCATCGTCACCGCCGAAGACCGTTTGTGCATCGAGCGGAAAAACAAGCAGGCTGTCCAAGGCCTGCTGTACGTTCGTTTCATCTGCTTCGGCAATGGCAACCTTGTGGCTGCTCATGATGACAGCGACGGCTTCTGGCGCAGACAGATCCTCATCACGGTGAAAGACCGTGACCCTGCCCGGGTGGATAATCCCTTCCTCATCGAAGAGTTGTCCGAGGAGCGTCCCGGCATCCTGCTGTGGATGCTGGAAGGGTTGCACCGTCTGCTGGCGAACCGCTATCAGTTCACCATCAGCGAGCGCTCCATCCAGAACCTCGAAGCAGCCATGGCGGACAGCGACAACCTGACCCAGTTCATGCAGGCAACGGCGTATGTCCGCTTCAAGCCCGACACCGAGGAACGCTCCACCTACCTCTATCGCGCCTACACCAAGTGGTGCGAGGATAATCTGGAATCACCCGTTCCGCAAAAGAAGTTCAGCCAGTTCCTGCTGAAAAATGCGGGGAAGTATGGCCTAACCTTTTCCAAGCACATCGAGGGAAAGTATCGCGGCTTCCGGGGCGTATGCGTCCACCCCGCCTTTGCTGCGGCATAAAACACACGAAAAGTGAAAATCTCCCGCCCTACGCGCCCCAAATCAGTGGTTTTGACTTGTTATCGCTGTTTTCTCCGGGCGCGTGTCCGCCCTTTCGGGCGGATACAGGGCGGCAACACGCCCTTCGGAGCGGGAGAGAAACCAGGATGCGCCCCAAGAGGGCGCGTGCATCCCAGCCATGCGCCCCATAAAATCAACACAGAAAGGTACTTTTGTGTGGTTTGGGGCGCGTAGGGCGCGTAAATTCAAGTTCTCGCACTTTTTTGGGCTGCTGCTTCGGGTCAGGAGTGGCAGGCCCTTACATATTTACCGGCCCACAAGGGTGCAGCTCAACCGGAGCTGCACCGGGTCTGGAGAAGTGCAAAGGAGACATGCCTATGACGAATGTCCGCAAAAATTCCGCTAAACTGACCCGTGAGGACTTGAAAATCGCGCCCGAATCCCCTACAATGAAATTGTCCGAAACCCCTGCCGTAGAACCTTCTGACCAGACCAGAAAAACCGTCCGACACGCCCCGCTCGTTTACCGGGTGGAGGAGATTGCCCAACTGTTGGCAATCTCCAACCGTGCTGCGTACAATCTGTGCAACACCACGAAAGACTTCAAGGTGATTCGCCTCGGTACCAGCATCCGGGTAAGCAAGCAGAGCTTTGACGATTGGTTTGCTGCGGTCTGAGGGAGGGAACATCTATGGCATCTATTATGAAACGTGGCAACACGTATTCCGTCCGATACAACTACAAAGATCATGCTGGCAAGCCCTGCAAGGGCTGGGAAACCTTCAAGACCAAGGCCGAAGCGCAGGAGCGCAAGATCACGGTGGAGAAGGAACTGCTGGACGGCACCTTCCTCGTGCCCGACACCATGACGGTCGAGGAGATGCTGTACAAGTGGATCCCCATTCAGTCCAGCAAACACAAGTGGTCTCCCAAGACCTACACCCAATCTGTGGCGATGGTGCAGAACCTCATCGTGCCGTATATCGGAAAGCGGAAGGTGCAAGACCTCCGCACCTACGACATTGAGCAGTTCTACGCCACTCTGAGCCAGACCCCTTGCGGCCAGTACGTTCACGGCGAAAAGCAGGAGCTGACGGAAAATCAGAAGAAACGGCTGTTATCCAGCACGTCCATTCACGAAGTCCACACGCTCTTGAAAACCGCCTTTTCGTATGCCGTTGACTGGGATCTGATTCACAAATCGCCTACTCCCCGTGAAGCCCCCAAGATCAATACCGAAGAACGCACCATCTGGGATGAGCGCACCATGTTGGCGGCGCTGCAGACCATCGAGAACCCCGCCCTGCATCTGGCTGTGCACATGAGCATGATCCTCTCGCTCCGTGAGGGTGAGATCCTCGGCTTGCAGCCGGGAGACCTCGACTTTGATGCAGCAGACGGACGGGGAACCATCACGGTCGGCAGGAGCTTACAGCGCACCGAAAAGGCCGCACTGGAAAAGACCGACCCAAATCAGATCTACCACATCTTCCCCGACCAGCGTGAGGGCAGCAGCTCCGCACTGGTGCTGAAGAAGCCGAAAACCAAGAAATCCAGCCGCACCCTTTATCTGACGAAACCCTTGAAGGAAGAGTTGCTGGCTTGGCTGGAAAAGCTCCGTCAGGACGAGCTTGCCATGGATGGCAGGTATCGCAACTGCGGTCAGCTCTTCCGCCTGCCCAACGGTATGCCTGTTGCCCCGGAAGCCCTTTCTAAATGGTACCGCACTTGGCGTGCAGAGCACCCGGAGTTTGAGAAGATCGTGTTCCACGGTCTGCGCCACTCCAGTGCCACTTACCAGTTGATTGAATCCGGCGGCAACATCAAGGCCGTGCAGGGCAACACCGGTCACGCCACCACCGGCATCCTGATGGACACCTACGCCCACACGCAGGACAAGCCCCGGTTGGAATTGGCCGAGAAGCTGGAAGCAGATTTCTATTCACAGGACATCGGTTCCCCCAAATCCGGCTCTGTGCCGGTAAAAGAAAATCTGCCGGACAGCATCCAGATCACCCCGGAAGGGATGCTGAAAGTTGTCCGACAGATGAACCCCGAGCAGCGGCGTGAGTTCACCCGCCTGCTGTTCGCCTGAAAAAAGTATGGAAAAAACGCTCACGATGCACAGAATGCAGACAATGCAAGGAAAAACACGGCTTTCCCGCCGGTGTGCAAAAAGTGTGCAAAAGTGTGCAGAGCCCCAGAAAATGGAAAATCCCACGATGAATCTTACGATTCTTCGTGGGATTTTGGTGCGCTCGAGGGAACTCGAATCCCTGGCCCTCTGATTAAAAGTCAGATGCTCTACCGGCTGAGCTACGAGCGCATATTTCCGCAGTGAACATACTGCCGAATAATATTACCACAACTTGCGCAAAAATGCAAGGGTTCCCGGGCAAAAAGGCGCAAAAAGCTCCTGCATCGGTGTGGGCCTCCGCTTTTCATCCGCGCAGCAGATCGAAGATGCTCCGGTGTCGGCAGCGGAAGGGGCTTCATCCCGATAACTTCCTCTTTACAAACCCGGCAAGAATCGTTACAATCAAATCAAATCCGTCTGCAGTGCGCTGCGTTTTACTGCCCGGCAGTGTGCGCCCCGCCGCGCTGCACCCGCAAACTTTTTCCCGGCTTTGGCATTCTGCCGGGCCGCGCCGATACGTTTTTTGCAGGAGGTTTTTCCTATGAAGATCACTCGCCGTACTGTTCTTCGCTTGACCGGTGCCGCTGCCGCTTCGCTGGCGCTTTCCAGCTGCAGTGCTTCCGGCAGTGCCATTCTGGGCAGCAATTTTTCCAGCTGGCTCCAGCAGACACTGGGCATCAGTTCTTCCGGCGCAGCTTCTTCTGCTGCATCCTCGGAGGACATGGTTGCTTCCTCGCTGGCAGCAGGCGAGCAGCCCGCTGCCAGTCTTGCCGCACTGCCCGCTTACGATGCCGACCCGCTGACCGGTGAGGCCAAGCGCAGCAATGGCCGTATCGTGGGCGTGATGGTCAACAACATCTCCAACACCTCCCGTCAGAACGCCCGTCCGCAGCGCGGCCTTTCCTCTGCCGATCTGCTGATCGAGTGCAAGGTGGAGGGCGGCATCACCCGCTTCTGCGCGGTGTTCCACGATGCCGACTCCATCCCGGAGATCGGCCCGCTGCGCTCTGGCCGCGACCAGTTCCTGCAGCTGCTGATGCCCTATCAGGCGCTGTACTACCACGACGGTGAGAGCGCCGCCTGCACCAAATTCATCAGCGTATACAACTATTCCGGCCTGAACATCGGCGGCAAGAGCTACTTTAATACTCCCACCCATCCGCATGTGGCTCACCGCGACAGCCGGGGCCGGGATGTGGCCTATGAACACACCGAGTTCACCTCCGGCAAGGAGATCCGGCAGGCCGCTTCCAATGCGGGCATCGGCCTGAAATACGATTACGACACCACCTTCTTCCGCTTTGCGGACTACCGCACCGGCGAGGAGAATGCCATGCAGGGTGCAGCATCCGGCAGGACGGTCAGCATCACCCACTCGGACCACTACAAGACCAGCTTCCGCTATGATCCGCAGTCCCGCACCTATAAAATGCAGATGTACAGCCGCATCTCCGGCAAGTTTGAAAACACCGTGGACGAGCTGAACGCAAAGCAGCTGAGCTTTGACAACCTGCTGGTCTGCTTTGCTCCCATCGAGCGCTATTCCGGCGACTCCGGCGATGTGCAGCAGGTAAGCTACATCTCCGGCGGCGATGCCTATTATTTCAGCCGCGGCGCTGTACAGCATGGCCGCTGGGAAAAGGCTTCGCCTGAGCATCCGCTGCGGGTCTACGACAAGACCGGTGCGCAGATGCTTTTCAACCGCGGCAAGACCTATCTTGCCATCGTGGACGACGACGAGTGGTCCAACTTCAGCTATCAGTAACGAGGGAACCGCATGAAACGCATCTGGAATCTGGCCCTTGGCACGGCGGTGCTGTGCACAGCCCTGCTGTGCGGGTGTGCGCTGTCCGGCACCACTGCCCCGGACAGTGCAGCGCCCACCGACCCGCTGACCGGGCAGGAGCTGCAGTATCCCGGCGAACGCACCGCCGCCGTGGTGATCGACAACGCCGCTTCCAGCACCACACAGTGGGGTATTGGCAGCGCATCGGTGGTGCTGGAAGCCCTGACCGAGAGCGGCCAGCCCACCAGCCTGTGCTTGGCTTATCCTTCGGTATCGGCCATGCCAACCGTCGGCCCAGTGACCCTTGGGCAGGACCTTTACTGGCGGCTGCTCAGCGGGCAGGAAGTACTGCCCATCCAGCGGGGTGCAGGGCAGTTTGCCCGCAACTATCTGGATTATTATAACCTGCGGGCCGTGGACGCGCTGGAAGTGGGCCGCAACGCCTTTTCCTGCGATGATGTCTGGAGCGGCGCGCCGCTGTGGCATACCAGCGGCGGGGAGGTCGCTTCCGTGCTGGGCAGCCTGAACCTTTCCGGCGCATTGGGCGACCACGGCAGCAGCGCTTCCTCCTCGGCCAGCACTGCCGAGGACAGTTCTGCCATTTCCGCTCTGCCCGCCCTGCTGCCGCAGGCCAAAGAGCCCCGTCTGCCGGAGCCAGGTTCCCGGGATGCCGAACAGGTGCAGATCAACTTTGCGCCCCAAAGCACCACCGGCTTTGCCTACGATGCGGCCAGCGGCACCTACGGGATGCTCCGCGCCGACGGCACCGCCCAGCTGGATGCCAACACCGGCGCGCAGGCGCAATTCGACAATTTGCTGGTCCTTTATTCCGCTTCCAGCCTGCGGGACGACGGCACCACGCTGGACTACGACCTGTCCCTTGGCGGCGGTGTCTGGCTGAACGGCAGCCAGCTGTGGCACATCACATGGACGCAGGGCACAGACTCCACCTTTGCCTTTTACGATGCCGACGGCAGGCCGCTGACCATCCGCACCGGACGCAGCTACATTGCGCTGGTCTCCAGCGTGACCGGGCAGGAGCTGACGGTATTGGATTCCGCCGGGCAGAATGTGCTGAATTGACAAAGCAAAAAAAGACCATCTGAGGCATTTTTAACTGCATCTCAGATGGTCTTTTATTCCGTTCAGGAACTCCTTCCGTCATCGCTGACACGATGCCACTGCTCCCCTTTTTGTCACTTGCGTGACATCTGCTCCTCTCTTTGTCACCTGCGGTGACATTTCTCCCCGGCGCGGGGAGAATCTGTCCCGGCCGGGGGAAGTCTTTCTCATGGAGGGAGGCTTTGGCAATACGGCCAAGTTTTCCTTTTCGCCAGAGGCTCCCTCTCCGAGGGAGCTGTCGAGCGTATGCGAGACTGAAGGAGTTACAGATCCACCACGCTGCCGACCTCGGCAGGAGAGGTGGGCACCACGCCCAGCACGGCGTGGTCAGTGCTGCGGTTGACCGTAAAGGTCACGCTGCGGCCCGCCGCGAAATCCGGGTGATAGGTCAGCTCCAGCGTCTGCCAGTTGTCCGGCACTGCGCAGAAGCAGTGCAGCAGCGCGCCGCGGCCTGCCGTCAGGTTCAGGGTGAACACCGAAGCATCCGCCGCGTTCTCGCCGTAGAGCGGCGCAGCAAAGCTGCCGCAGCGCACCGGCTTGCCATCGCACACAGCGGTAACGCCGGTGCCCATACTGTACAGGTCGCCAAGCGTGCACACCTCACGGCTCTGCAGATAGCTTGCGCCCACCGGCAGGGTGGATGCGGAGAGGTTTTCCACCGAGAGGTACACCAGCACATTGCCCATTTCCTGCGCAGGGGCATAGCCCAGCAGCTCCACGGCAGCTTTGCCGTCCAGCAGGGCAGGTTCGCCTGCAAGACGCGGCTGCTGTGCCGCTGCAGGTACGCCGGTGAGCAGCGCTGCCGCAAGGCTGACCGCACCGGAGCCGGCACATTTCAGGAATGACCGGCGGGAAATGGACTGGGACATGGAACTTCCTCCTAAAATGATCGTTCCCTTATACAATAAAGGATTGCGCCGCTTCTGTCAAGGGATGGGCCGAAACTGTAACCGAATCCTTACTCAAAGGCCTCGTTTTCCTCGGCTTCGGCCTGACCGCGCAGGGTATCGGCATAGCCAAAGGGCACGATGTCGATGGCTTCCACCAGACGGTCCCGCATCCACAGCTGCACATCGGTCTGCACCGTGTAGCCGCAGCCGGGGTCTGCCATCCACTGCTCCGGGCGGCGGGTGGGCACCGCGCGCTGGCTGAGCATGCTCATGATCACGCCGCCATGGGTCACACAGGCTGCTTCGGTCACATCCATGCGGATCATATACTCAAACAGCTTCATCAGGCTTTCGGCGCAGCGGGCGTGGAACTGGTCGGTAGGCTCTGCGCCTTCGGGCACATAGCCGGAGCCGGGGGTGATCCACTTTTTAAAGTCCTCGTCGTGCACCAGCTCCTTGACCGGCTTGTTCTCAAACTTGCCAAAGCCGGCCTCCCGCAGGTCGTGCACGGTAAAGGTGTGCTTTGCATCCGGGAACAGGATGTTGGCTGTTTCCACCGCGCGCAGCAGCGGGGAGGAGAACACGGTATCCACCTGCGGATACTCGAACCGCTCTTTCAGCTCATTGAGCTGCGCGCGGCCCTCGTCGCACAGAGGGATGTCGGTGCCGCTGCCGATGTACAGGCCCTGCAGGTTGCCTGCAGTCATGCCGTGGCGGATGAGATGAAGCTTGAACGTTTTCATGGATAGTGCCTCTCTTTATCGCTGTGCGGCGGCACGGGAACGGGCGGCAAAACCCGCTGCGGAGAAAAAATCTGGCAGAAAAACGTGTCGTCTGCCAGATTTTTTGCTCTTTGGCGGCAGCCGCGGCCCCGCGCACGCCACAAAATGTATGCGTTAATACCTATAGTTTAGCATAGATATGGTGTCCAGAGCAAGTCTTTTGACAGAAATGACGAAAATCAACGAAAAATATCGTCACTTTTCTTGCTTTACAAAAGGTTTTCCGTTGTGTATAATCAACCTGCTGTAAACCAAAAACAAGGATGTCCCCCTACATCGAACTTTGAGGAGCCAAAAATCATGGAATTCAACCGTATCATCAAGCTGCTGCGCAAGGAACGCGGCATCACCCAGAAGCAGGCCGCCGAGGATCTTGGCGTCTCGCAGGCGCTGCTGTCCCACTACGAAAAAGGCATCCGCGAATGCGGCCTGGACTTTGTGGTGCGCGTGGCAGACTACTATAATGTTTCCTGCGATTATCTTCTGGGCCGCAGTGCAGAGCGCAACGGCATGATGCTCTCGGCAGAAGACCTTCCGAACCCGGACAAGATGAAGGACAACATCTACCACGGCAGCGTGCTGCCCACCATGAACAAAAAGCTGATCTCCAACGGCCTGAACGTGCTGTACGCCAAGATCGGCCAGTGCCACAGCAAGGCCCTTACCACCGAGGTAAGCGCCTACCTGATGATGGCCGTAGCCAAAATGTTCCGCCTGCTGTACTCGGCCGAGCCCCACAACGCCGCCAGTATGTTCAGCATCGATCCCATCCGCTGGCGCGGCTGCTCCGATGCCGTGATGCGCATGTCCGAAGCCAACGTGGAAGCCCTGCTGGACGGACAGGATGTGAACGGCGGCGAGGGCGTAAAGGACCCGGCCTGCCTGACCATGACCACGGAAAGCCTGACCCGCGAGTTCCCGCTTTATACGCCCAGCCTGTTAAATCTGGTCAAAACCAGCGAAACACATGTGAAGGGCCTTACCCACGAAGGGTGATATTCCTGTGAAAAAGCTGTAAATTCAGCCCCAAAACCCTTGCATCTTTCGGGCAGAAAGGGTATAAACAGAATAGAACATTCTGGAATACGGTTTTTCCTATCAAAAGGAGGATTTATTTTATGTCCAACTCCATTTCCCGCCGTACCTTCCTCAAGTGCACCGGCGCATCCGTTGCTGCTCTGGGCGCAGCAAGCCTGCTGGGCGGCTGCCAGCAGAATGGCAGCGCCACCATCGTGGATGTCAAGGTCGGTGATAAGGTCAGCAACTGGAACGGCCTTGGCGTTCAGCTGACCAGCCTGTTCAACATTGATACCGCACCTGCACAGGCCGGTTACGAATACATTGCTGTTCTGGTCACCGTGGTCAACCGCACCAAGAACCAGACCTTCAACATCGGCGCACAGAATCTGGCCGAGATCAATGCTGCTTATCCCGTGCCCCCGCAGGAGAACGTGGATGCAAACTTCCACGCACTGGCAGCAGCTTCTACCGATTTCTCTGCTTCCTGCGACGGCCAGAGCGTGGAGTGCGGTGCCAACATCTCGCTGTACAACTCCAACTCTCAGACCTTCTCGGATTCCACCAATCTGCCCCCGCAGGGTACCGGCTATCTGCAGCTGATGCTGATGGTCCCCAAGGGCTGGCAGCAGCTGAGCGTTACTTACATGCCCACCTTTGCAGCGGATAAGACCATGACCTTCGTCATGACCGCTGCAGACGTGACCCGCGCCTGATACGCGGCCCGCACAGGACGAAATTTCGTCGCAAAACAACGTCACAGCTCAAAATTTCATCATTTTATTTTGCCAAAAGGCATTGACATCCGGCCCGGTTTCGCCTATCTTATAGGTAATGCCGCAATGCCGTACTGATCTGCTTTTTAAAGGAGGAACGAACATGTCCTATACATTCTCCCGCCGTGACTTTATGAAATATACCGCTCTTACCGCTGTTGCCATTGCAGGTTCCGGCATGCTGACCGGCTGCTCCAACCCGAACCGTCCTGTCGGCAAGGCCGGTGACACCCTGAAGCCGGGCGACGGCATCTGTGAAGCCACTGTGCTGAACAGTGCTGGCAAAGAACCGCGTTATGATCCTAATACCAAGACCCTGACCTGCAACTTCAAGATCGTCACCAAGATCGAACTGCTGGAGATTACTGACAGCCATTTCCAGGTCGATGTTACGACTGCTGAGGGCACGAAGCACTATTATTATAATACCTCTCCTAAGCCCAGTCTGGGCGATACCGCTAACCCCAAAGCTAGCAAGGACAGCGTCACCGAGGCCACTCTGACTCTCAATCTGGATCTCTCCGGCGCTACCAAAGTAGCTGTGCTGTATACTCCCAAGCATGCCGCTACTGGTGAACCCAATGATTCCTACAATGATATCTACGGCACTTGGGATATCACCGATGCCATCAAGGATAGTATCCCTACCGCTTGATTTTATATTATGTCTAAGGCCCGCACCCGCAGGGTGCGGGTCTTTTTGCGTATGCGGGCCATTTGTATCCAAGTTTTGGGCGATATCATGTAAAATGTACAAAGTTTTTTAGTGGATTTATGCCTTGTGCACAGGTTTCTTTTCCGGTACAATAGGGTTATAAAAATGTGCAGGAGCATCGCAGCGATGCGGTGCTTTTTGTATTTGAGGGGCAACCCGGAAAACCTGAAAAGGAGTGCTGTTTCGATGATCAATATGGTAAAGCTTCCCACCAAAAAAAGTAACCTGTTCCTGCGCGTAGCAAAGGGCCACTTTGCTACCAGCCACAGCCATATCAACTATTACATCGATGTCACCACCCAGAAGTCCCGCCTTTCCGAGGCCAAGGCCGTGGCAAAGGAGCTGGTGGCCGCTTACCAGCACAGCACCATTGTGGACACCGTGCTCTGTCTGGACGGCACGCAGGTGATCGGCACCTGCCTTGCCAACGAGCTGACCAAGGACGGCTTTGCCAACATGAACGCCCACCAGACCATTTATGTGATCACCCCGGAGTACACCACCGGCAGCCAGATCATCCTGCGCGACAATCTGGCCCCCATGGTCAAGGGCAAGCATGTGCTCATTCTGGCCGCTTCCATCACCACCGGCTACACCGTGCAGGCCGCTGTGGAGGCCGTGAACTACTACGGCGGCACCGTGGCAGGCCTTTCCGCTATTTTTGCCACCACCCATGAGTGCATGGGCTATGAAGTCACCTCCATCTTTGACCCCGCCAGCCTGCCGGACTACGCCAGCTTTGACAGCCGCGACTGCCCCCTGTGCAAGGCCGGCCAGCACATCGATGCGCTGGTGAACAGCTTTGGCTATTCGGCGCTGTAACCCCTTTCAGTCTGCTCACTTTGTTCGCATCCAGCTCCCCCGAAAGGGGGAGCTTTCTTTGTGCTTCTCGTAAAATGCAAAAAGTTCTCCCTTTCGGGAGAGCTGGCATCGCACAGCGATAACTGAGAGGGTTATTTTTTCGGGAACACAAAGGGCTCGTGCAGGTACACCGCCACCAGATATGCCGTCATGAAGAACCAGATGATGGGCTCGCACAGGATGACCGCATTGTACTGGAATTTCGGGATGAACACCAGCACAAAGATCACCTTGCCCACCAGCTCGATCACGCTGGAGAACAGCGGCAGCACCTTTTGGCCAAGGCTCTGCAGCGCGTAGCGGGTGCACAGCAGCACCCCCAGAACGGCATAGAACGGTGCGTTCCACAGCAGGTACCGCGCACCGTTTTCCAGCACGATGGGTTCCGAAGAGCCGGAGATCAGCTGCACCATCCATTCCGCGCCAAAGTTCATCAGCACCACGGCGGCGACCATCACCACCACCGAGTACAGATACATCTGCCGCATTCCCCTGCGCACACGGTCGGGCTGGTTTGCGCCGCGGTTCTGGGAAACGAAGGTGGAACCGGCGTTCGCCATGGAGATGAGCGGCATCTCCGTAAAGGCAAACAGCTTGCGGGCAGCGGTGTGCCCCGCAATGGTCAGGGTGCCAAGCCCGTTGATGCCGTACTGCAGCACCACCGAACCCGCAGACACGATGCTGCTCATCAGGCCCATGGAGATGCTCTGGCTGAACAGCTCCCAGTAGAGATGACTGCCCACGGCGAAATGCTTTTTCTCCGGGATGAGGATGCACACCCTTGCCAGCACGTACAGAACGCACAGCACCACCGAGATGCCCTGTGCAATGACCGTTGCCACCGCTGCGCCCCGCACGCCCATGCCAACCCCGGCAATGAACCACAGGTCCAGCCCCACGTTCAGCACCGAGCTGATGAGCAGGAACACCAGCGGCATCACGCTGTTGCCAATGGCGCGCAGCAGGCCTGCGCACAGGTTATACATAAACATGACCACAACGCCAAGGTCGATCACGATGATGTAGCTGTAGGCATCTTCCAGAATTTCTGCCGGGGTATCCAGCAGCTGCAGCAGGGCATGCAGGCCGAAAAAACCTGCCGTTGTAATGACCAGCGAGGCGATCAGGCCAATGACGACCGACCCCACCACCGTGCGCTTGAGCAGGTCTTCGTCCTGCGCACCGTAGGAGCGCGCTGCAACGATGGCAAGGCCATTGCCGATACCGATGCCAAAGCCGACTAAAAGCTCGTAGATCGAACCGCAGGAGCCAATGGCGGCAAGGGCTGTATCGCCCAGCACATTGCCCACGATCATGGTATCCACCGTGTTGTAGAGCTGCTGGAACAGATTGGAAATCAGAATGGGCAGCATGAACAGCAGCAGGCTTTTTAAAATAGGCCCGTGCATCAGGTCTACGTTCATGTTGAAGACGCTTTTCTTTTGGGGCTGCGCGTGGGTCATAGGGTTCCTCCAAAATTATAATTTTTAAGATATCTGTACACAAAACAAAACATCTGCAATCCCTTCCCGATTTATAAAAAACAGGAAAAGGCATTGCAGATGATCGATCTTTTTGCGGGCCTGAACTCCTTCAGACAAATCCTCCGGATTTGCCAGCTCCCTCAAAGAGGGAGCCTTTGGCATGACGGTAAAGTTTCTGGTTTTGCCAATGCCTCCCTCTCAGAGGGAGGTGTCACCGAAGGTGACGGAAGGAGTCCGTGCCATAAAATTACAGCTCCTGCGTCTCGAAGCCGCTGCCGGTAAGCACCTGCACGCTGGTAAAGCCTGCAGCCTTGATGGCGGCGGCAGCTTCGTCAAAGCCGTAGGTCAGGCTGTTGATATCATGAGAATCAGAAGTGATGATGACCTTGCCGCCCATCTTCTGCCACTCGCCCAGCAGCCACGGGCCGGGGTAGAAGTCCTTGCGGTAGCCGCGGTACACGCCGCCGGTGTTCACTTCCAGCAGGCAGTCGTTTGCCTTTGCGGCCTGCAGGGCCTTGAGGGCAGCGGCCTTGTAGCGGGGCGACTCTTCGTCGAAGAACTCGCCGTTGGCATTCAGCTTCTTGATGAGGTCGATGTGGGCCAGAATATCCGGCTTGAGGGCAGCCACCTTTTCCACCTCGGCAAAGTAGGCTTCCACAGCGGAAAGCGGGTCTGCGTCAAAATCATCGTTGATGCAGTCCCACAGGTCCTGCGGGCGGAAATCGATCTCGTAATACTTGCCGGTGTTCTTGCCGTACAGGTGGTGTGCGCTGCCGATCCAGTAATCGTAGCCGGTGCGCTTATCCTCGCTCAGGATATCCCACTCGATGCCGCACAGGATATCCACCTTGCCCTTGTACTCGGTCTTGAGCTTGGCAATGGTGGCCTTGTACTGGGCGGTGCGGCTGGGGCTCATGCAGTATTCGCGGTCGCGCTGGGTGTAGCTATGGCCGGTGAAGCCCAGCGTGGTCAAGCCCTGCGCACACGCAGCACTTGCCATATCCTGCAAGGTATTTTTGCCATCGCACATGGTGGAGTGGCAATGGACACTGGACTTCTTATAATCTGCCATAGATAATTCACTGCATCCTTTCCTGTTTGACCTTGTGGTCAATGACGTGACGTTTTTCCAGTTCACGGGTCACATCCTCCACCGTGATGCCGGCGCTGACCATCAGCACCAGAACATGGTAGGCAAGATCGCTGATCTCGTAAACGGTCTCTTCCTTATCCTCTTTTTCGCCCGCAATGATGACCTCGGTGCACTCTTCGCCCACCTTTTTCAGGATCTTCTCCTTGCCCTTCTCGAACAGGTAGGTGGTGTAGCTGCCCTCCTTGGGGCTATCCTTGCGGCCCTTGATGAGCTGGTACAGGCCCTGCCAGCTGAACTGCTTCAGCTCCGGCGAGACGTATACTTCGTTGAAGAAGCAGCTCTCGGCGCCGGTGTGGCAGGCGGGGCCGGATTTGACCACTTCCACCACCAGAGCATCGGCATCGCAGTCGGCGGTGATGGACACCACCCGCTGCACGTTGCCGCTGGTCTCGCCCTTGCGCCAGATCTCCTGACGGCTGCGGCTCCAGAACACAGTGCGGCCCTCGGCGATGGTGAGCGCCAGCGTCTCGGCGTTCATGTATGCGAGGGTGAGCACCTCTTTGGTGTAGTGGTCCTGCACGATGGCAGGGATCAGACCCTTTTCATCAAATTTCAGATTCATAACGGTTCTCCCTCCCCGGATGGGGATATTACTAGTTTAGCGTATTCGGTGCGCAAACGCAAGAGTTTGCGGGTTGTTTTTGCGGAAATCCAGTTTCGCGTTACGGCTTCTCCCCGCGCCGGGGAGAAATGCCCCGGCGTTACAGCCGCATCTCCACGCCGTTTGCGTTGAGGTATTCCTTCAGATCCCGGATGGTCAGCAGCTTCTGGTGGAAGATGCCCGCGGCAAGACCTGCATCGATGCCCTTGTGGTGGAACAGCTCCAGAAAGTCTTCCTTTTTGCCTGCGCCGCCGCTGGCAATGATGGGCACGTTCACCCGCGCCGCAACTGCATCCAGCATCTCAAGGTCGAAGCCGCTGCGCACGCCGTCGGTATCGATGCTGTTCAGGCAGATCTCGCCCGCGCCGTGGTCCACGCACCAGCTGATCCAGTCCAGTGCATCCCGGCCGGTGTCCTCGCGCCCGCCCTTGGCGAACACCCGGAACTGGCCGTTCACCCGCTTCACATCGGCAGAGAGCACCACGCACTGGTTGCCGTAGCGCTGTGCTGCCGCCGGGATGAGGTCGGGATTTTTGAGTGCGCCCGAGTTGACGCTGACCTTGTCCGCGCCGCACTTGAGCACCCGGTCAAAATCTTCCAGCGTGTTGATGCCGCCGCCCACCGTGAGCGGGATAAAAATTTCGCTGGCGACGCGGGTCAGGATATCCGTAAACAGCGCCCGGCCCTCGAAGCTGGCGGTGATATCGTAGAACACCAGCTCGTCGGCACCGGCAGCGTTGTACATGCGGGCCATTTCCACCGGGTCGGCCACATCCCGGATGCCTTCAAAGTTCGTGCCCTTGACCACGCGGCCATTGCGCACATCAAGGCAGGGAATAATGCGTTTGGTGATCATGTCGTTTCCCCTCCGTTCACTCCTGCACCAGCTGCACGCAGCGCGCAAGGTCCAGTGCGCCGGTGTACAGGCTCTTGCCTAAAATGGCAGCGGCAGTGCCCATTTTTTTCAGTTCCAGAAGCTCTGCTTCGGACGAGATGCCGCCGCTGGCCGTAAAGGCCACGCCGGGCACCTCTTTGGCAAGCGTGCGGTACAGGCCGAGGTTCGTGCCCCTCATGGCACCGTCGCAGGCAATGTCCGTGTAGATGATGGCGGTGCATCCGGCGGCGGCCAGCCGCTTGCAGAAGTCCACGCCCGGCTCGGCGCTCACTTCCTTCCAGCCATGGATGGCCACATAGCCGTCCTTTGCGTCCACGCCCACGGCAATTTTATCGCCGTATTTTTTCAGCATCCGGGCGGTAAAGGCAAAATCCGTCACCGCCACGCTGCCCAGGATGCAGCGGCCCACGCCGAGGGAAAGATATGTTTCAATGCGCTCCTCGGTGCGGATGCCGCCGCCCACCTCAATGTATAAGCCGCCCTGTTTTGCCAGCGCGGCAATGGTATCGTAGTTGGAAAGGGTGCCGTCCTTTGCGCCGTCCAGATCGACGACGTGCAGATTTTTGGCCCCCGCTGCAAGGAACTCCCGCGCCTGTGCACAGGGATCCTCGCCGTAGACGGTCATGCGGCTGTAGTCGCCCTGCGTCAGGCGCACCACCTTGCCGCCCCGCAGGTCAATGGCTGGAAATAATTGCATTTAAATCTCCTTCAGAAACGAACCCTCTCAGGCTCGCATTCGCTCGCCAGCTCTCCCGAAGGGAGAGCTTTTTACATTTTACGGTTCACTCTTTAGAAGCTCCCCCTTCGGGGGAGCTGGCAACGCCGCAGGCGTTGACTGAGAGGGTTATAGCTCCGCAAATGCTTTCAGAATGCGCAGGCCGGTATCCCCGCTCTTTTCCGGGTGGAACTGGGTGCCGTACACTCTGCCCGCCCGCACCGCGCCGGTGACGGGAATGGAATAGTCGCTCACAGCCAGTGTACTCTCCGTACAGTTCTTGCCATAGTAGCTGTGGACGTAATAGACGTATTCTCCCTCACGGATGTACTTGAACAGCGGGTCGTCCTTTACAATGTGCAAGGCGTTCCAGCCGATCTGCGGCACCTTCAGGCTCTTGTCCGCAAGGTCGGGCTCCAGCGGGCAGACCTCGCCCTTCACAAAGCCAAGGCCTTCGTGCTCACCGTACTCGTAGCTCTTTTCAAACAGCAGCTGCATACCGAGGCAGATGCCCAGCAGCGGCTTCCTTTCGGCTTCTTCTTTCATGACCGGTACAAGGCCCGTCGCCTCCAGCTTGGCCATGGCATCGGCAAAAGCACCCACGCCCGGCAGGATGAGCCGGTCGGCTTTGCAGATGGTGTCCGCATCGGCGGTGACGACCGCTTCCAGCCCCAGCTGCTTCAGGCTGGACTTCAGGCTGAACAGGTTGCCCACGCCATAATCGATAATTGCGATCATACCAGCAGTCCTTTCGTGGAAGGAATTTCGTCCTTGTGGGCTTCGTCGATCTTCACGGCCGCGCCCAGTGCATGGCCTGCGCCCTTGAAGCAGGCCTCGAGGATGTGGTGTGTATTTTCTCCCGCAAATTGTACAAAGTGGATCGTGGCGGGCACGCTGCGGGCAAAGCCCAGCCAGAATTCCTTGGCGCACTCCACGTCAAAATCGCCTACTTTTTCGGTGCTGCAATGGATGTCCCAGTTCAGGGTGCAGCGGCCCGAAAGATCGACGGCACACAGGATCAGCGCTTCATCCATGGGCAGATAAAAGCTGCCGTAGCGCTGGATACCGCGCATATCGCCCAGCGCCCGTGCAAAGGCCTGACCCAGTGCAATGCCCACATCCTCGGTGGTGTGGTGGTAGTCCACCTGCACATCGCCGTGGCAGGTAAGCACCAGATCGAACCGGCCATGGCGGGCGAACAGCTCCAGCATGTGGTTCAGAAAGCCGCACCCGGTGTCCACCTCGTAGCGGCCGGTGCCGTCCAGATCAAGGGTAAGGTCGATCTGGGTCTCATTGGTGTTGCGTTCCAGCGAGATCATTCGGTTCGGCATGGTTCATTCCTCCATGATCTTATCCAGTGTTTCCATAAACGTCTGCATCTGTTCCGGCGTGCCAATGGTGATGCGCAGCCAGTTCTGGATGCGGGGCGCGTCGAAATGGCGCACCAGAATGCCGTTTTTCTTCAACTCCTTGTAGAGTGTTCCGCCGTCTTTCCGGTCGGTACTTGCAAACAGGAAGTTGGAGCGGCTGTCCAGCACGGCAAATCCGCGCTGTTCCAGCTGTTGTTTTGTCCATGCGCGGGTGTCCACGATGGCGGCGCGGGTCCTGTCAAAATAAGCGGTATCTTCCAGCGCGGCCTGCCCGGCCTTCAGGGTCAGGCGGTTGATGTTGTAGGGGTTCAGGCTGAACTTGACCCGGTTCAGGTCGGCAATGAGCTTTGCATTGCCCATGGCAAGACCCAGACGCGCACCGGCCAGCTGCCGGGACTTGGAAAAGGTCTGCACCACCAGCAGGTTCTCGTACTGGTCGATGAGGGGCACGCAGCTCTCGCCGCCAAAGTCCACATAGGCCTCGTCCACAATGACCACATTGTTCGGGTTTGCCTTTAAGATGCCCTCAATTTCCGCTCGGGGCAGTGCAATGCCGGTGGGGGCGTTGGGGTTTGCAAGGACGATGGTCTGGTTCAGGCCGTAGTAGTCCTTCGGGTCAAGGGTGAAATCCTCTTTCAGCGGGATGATGTGGCTGGGAATGTGCATCAGCCCACACCACACGCCGTAGCAGCCGTAGGTGATGTCGGCATAGGCCAGCGGGTGGTCTGCGTCGCAGAAGGCACGCAGCGCAAAGAAGAGGTTCTCGTCGCTGCCATTGCCGGGCATGATCTGCTCCGGCTGCAAACCGAAGTGGGCTGCGGCCGCCTTGAGCAGGTCGGCACAGGCGGGGTCGGAGTAAAGGCGCAGCTTTTCCACCTCGTGCTCGCTCACGGCAGCGATCACCGCCGGGGAGGGCAGATAGGGGCTTTCGTTGGTGTTCAGTTTGATGTACTGCTGATCCTGCGGCTGCTCACCCGGGGTGTAGGGGGTGACAGCGGCCAGCGTGCGAGAAAGAAAACGACTCATATAAAAACCCTCTCAGTCAAAGCCTTACGGCTTTGCCAGCTCCCCCAAAGGGGGAGCTTTTTTGCATCTTACGGTTTCCACTCTCAAAGCTCCCCTTCGAGGAAAGACTTCCCCCGGCCGGGGGAAGATGTCACCGCGGGTGACAAAAAGGGGAATCTGGCGCGCAAGCGCCTGAGAGGGTCACTTCTCATACCGGATGGTCACGCTGCGGGCGTGGGCGTGCAGGCCCTCGCGCTCGGCAAAATCGGCGATGCGGGGGGCTACTTCGCCCAGCGCTTCCCGGGTGTAGTAGAGGAAGCTGGACTTCTTTACAAAGTCGTCTACGCCCAAGGGGCTTGAGAAGCGGGCGGTGCCGCTGGTGGGCAGGGTGTGGTTGGGGCCTGCAAAGTAATCGCCCAGCGCTTCCGGCACGTTGCGGCCAAGGAAGATGCTGCCTGCATTTTTGATCTCGTTCAGCACGCCGAAGGGGTCCTCCACGCACACTTCCAGATGTTCCGGTGCAATGATGTTGCAGGCTTCAATGGCCTTGTGCAAGTCGGTGCAGAGGATGATCTTGCCGTTGTCATCCACGCTGGCGCGGGCGATGGCGGCACGGGGCAGCTGCGGGATCTGCACCTCCAGCTCCGCCTGCACGGCCTTGGCCAGCTCCGGGCTGTCGGTGACGAGGACCGGGCTTGCCAGTTTGTCGTGCTCGGCCTGACTCAGCAGGTCCGCCGCCACCCATGCAGGGTTGCAGCCGCCGTCGGCCAGCACCAGAATTTCGCTGGGGCCTGCGATCATATCGATGCCCACCTTGCCGAACACCTTGCGCTTGGCGGTGGCAACGTAGATGTTGCCGGGGCCAACGATCTTATCCACCGCGGGGATGCTCTGGGTGCCGTAGGCGAGAGCCGCCACAGCCTGTGCGCCGCCGGTCTTGAAGATCTTGGTCACGCCTGCGGTGGCAGCGGCGGCAAGGATGACCGGGTTCACCCTGCCGTCCTTTCCGGCGGGGGTGGTCATGACGATTTCGGACACGCCTGCCACCTTTGCCGGGATCACGTCCATGAGCACGGTGGAGGGATAGGCCGCCGTGCCGCCGGGCACATAGACACCGGCCTTTTCAATGGGGGTATATTTCTGGCCCAGCACGATGCCGGGCTTGTCGTTCACCACAAAATTCTTGTGCACCTGCTGGCGGTGGAAGCTCTCGATGTTGGCGGCGGCTTCGCGCAGCGTTTCGAGGAAGTAGGGGTCCATGCCCGCAAAGGCTTCGTCGATCTCCTCCTGCGTCACCTGCAGGGCATCGATCTTCGCGCCGTCAAATTTCAGCGCATAATCCTTCAGGGCATCGTCGCCCCGGGCGCGCACATCGGCAATGATGCCGTCCACCACATCCTCTACGTTCTTTTCCGCGCGGATGTCGCGGTTCAGGATCTCTTCGGGCTTCAGCTCGTCAAAGTTATACAGCTTGATCATTTTGCTTCCTCCTTGTTCTGCAGTTCCGCCCGCAGCTTTTCCAGCATGGTGTCCATTTCGGCGTGCTTGAACTGGTAGCTGGCCTTGTTGGCAATGAACCGGGCCGAGATGGGCATGAACTCGGTGACCACCTTCAGGCCGTTCTCCCGCAGGGTGGTGCCGGTCTCCACGATATCCACGATGACGTCCGAAAGGCCCAGAATGGGGGCCAGCTCAATGGAGCCGTTCAGCTTGATGATATCGATGTCCCGCCCCATGGATGCGTAGTAGCTCTTTGCAATGTTGACGAATTTGGTGGCCACCCGCACCGGGCGGCTGGGGTCGTCCTTGTAATCGGCCGGGGCTGCAACGCACATGCGGCATTTGCCAAGGCCGGTGTCCAGCAGCTCGTACACATCGGCAGAAGCCTCTGTGAGGATGTCCTTTCCCACGATGCCCACATCGGCGGCACCGTGCTCCACATAGATGGCAACATCGCTGGGTTTGACGAGGAAGTAGCGGATGCCGGCCTCCGGGTTTTCCACCACCAGCTTGCGGGTGGTGTTGTAGTCCTCCGGGCAGCCGTAGCCGATGCCCGCCAGCAGGTTATACACCTTATCGCCCAGACGGCCCTTGGGCAGAGCCACGTTCAGCATCACCCTGTCGGTGCTGTTCTTCTGCACCGGCGGCAGCGGGGCGCTCAGGCGGTCCAGCTCGTCCAGATAGACCGCAAAGCCGATGGCACCGGCACCGGGGGTGAACTTCTGCATCAACAGGTCGTAGCGGCCGCCCTTGAGCAGGGGACGGGGCAGGGCTTTCAGGTAGCCCTGAAACACAAGGCCGTTGTAGTATTCCATCTCACCGGCCAGCGTCATGTCCAGCCGGATCACGCCGCCCGCCTTTTCCAGCGGCACAGCCAGCGCTTCCAGCTCGGCCACCGCCGCGCGCATGGCGTCGTTGCGGCACAGGGCAGCAGCCTTTGCAAGGGTATCGGCATAGCTGCCGCAGAGGTTCAGCACGCTGCACAGGGTATCGGCGGCATCGGCAAGACCGGCTGCTCCGGCTGCAGCCCGCAGCTCGTGGGCGTTTTTCTCCCGCAGCTTTTCCAGCAGCTTTGCGCGGGCGGCATCCGGCACGCCCAGCGCGTCGAACAGGCCGAACAGGTAGCCCATGTGGCTCACTTCCAGCACCCACTCGGCCCCCAGTGCATCCAGCGACCGCGCCGCCAGACACACCGCCTGCTGCACCTGTGCTTCGCCCACCGCACCCAGCATCTCAAGGCCCATCTGGCTGATTTCTTTAAAGGTGTGGCTCTCGGCGGAAGGGCGGTAGACGTTCTCGTGATAGTAGTAGCACAGGGTCTCGCCGGGGGCGGGCTGCGCCGTCTTGGCAATGGAGAGGGTCACGTCCGGCTTGAGGGCCAGCAGACGGCCATCCAGATCGGTGAAGGTGATGACCTGCTCGGACGACAAAAAGCTGCGGTTCTCCTGATACAGGCCGTACTCCTCAAACCGGCCCATATGATACTTGCGGCAGCCCGCCGCTTCGTACAAGGCGCGCAGCGCAAAGGAGGCGCGCTCCTTGGGCTGCAGGTTTGCAAGGCTGAATTCCATTGTCGGTTCCCCCATTTCTTACTTGAGTTTATTTTACTTTATCTAGGTAAAGTTGTAAAGTAGGAAAGTGACGGTGTTTTCAATTCAATGATACGATTTTTCTGTGCGTTTGTACAGGGAAAAGAAGAAAAGGAGCCGTTGCATGGCGCAACAGCTCCTTTTCAGCACGCATATTTACCCAAGCAGGTCCAGCACACTGGCCTTCGGGCGGGCACCCACGGCCTGACGCACCAGCTTGCCCTGCTCAAACACCAGCAGGGTGGGGATGCTCATCACGCCGAACTCCCCGGCCAGCTCCGGCTGCTCGTCCACGTTCACCTTGCCCACCTTCACATCGCCGCGCTCCTCGGCCACTTCGTCCACAATGGGGCTGAGCATCCGGCAGGGGCCGCACCAGCTGGCCCAGAAGTCCAGCAGGACGGGCTTTTCGCTCTGCAGCACTTCCTGCGCAAAGTTTTCTTTCGTGATGGTAATGACTGCCATATTTTTACCTCCTGAAGGGTGTTTGTAATTTCACTGACAGCATCAGTATACCCCGTCGGAGTGTGTTTTTCCGTGACCGGGTCACACAGGGGCGCAAAAAAGCCCGAAGCAGGAAGAAAGAATACTGCTCCGGGCAGGGAAACGCTTATTTCAGTGTTCTGTCAGCAGGGTATCAGACACCGGCCACGCAGTTCTTGCCGGCGATGTAGCCGTAGTAGACGCACAGGCTGTGGCTGATGCCGCGCATGCAGATGGGGTATTCCACTGCGTAGCGGCTGCCCTGCACATTGCCGCAGACATACAGGCCCTTGATGATGTCGCGCTTGGGGCTGGCGGGGTCCTCCTCGGTGAAGGTGTGGCAGTTCTCGTCGCTCTCCAGGCCGCCCACGCACACCAGCATGGAAGTGGTGCCCCACTGGCATGCATAGTACGGGGGATTCTCCAGCGCGAACATCCGGCTTGCGGGCTTGCCGAAGTCATCGTCGGAACCGGCCTTGGCCAGCTCGTTGTAGCGCTCGACGGAAGCCAGTGCATTATCCAGTGCATCGCCCTCAAAGCCGCACTGGGTCAGCAGGTCTTCCAGTGTATCGGCCTTGAACTGGTAAGCCTCGGCCTTTGCGCTGATCTTGGTGTACTGACGGTCGGTGTAGTTGGGGTTGGACTCATCCTCATCCTCGGGGATGATGTAGCACAGGCCGCCGTGGTTTGCGGGCATGTAGGGCACCTCTTCGCCCCACTTGGAGTCGTACAGCTGGAAGGAGGTGCACTCGGGCTGCAGCTCGATCTGGTTTTCCAGCTGCTGGCCGGGGATGCACTCGTTCATGAAACGGTCGCCGCGCTTGTTGATCTGCAGGAAGGGGGTCACGCCCATGCCGCTGCCCATGTGGTGGGTCATCGGTGCGTGGAAATCCTGCACCTTTGCGCCGATCCATGCGCCCATGCGCAGGCCATCGCCGGTCTCCACGGTCTTGCCCTCCACGTCAACGCCCAGCATACCCATGGCACCCATGTTGGCGATCTTCTTCTCCACGATCTCGGGAGCAAAATGCTTCATGATCTTCTCGTCGCCGGAGTTGTCGCCGGTAGCCAGGATCACGCCCTTGGAAGCGTTGAGCTGGATGTACTTGTTGTCATTCTGTGCGTCGCGGATGATCACGCCGGTCACGCGGCCGTCGCTGTCCTTCAGCAGCTTGGTGCCGAAGCAGCCGAAGAAGGTCTGTGCACCGTTCTCAACGGCCTTGTTCAGGTTGGCTTCCACTATAAAGCCCTGCTGATCCTTGCGGGAAGAGCGGAACTCCATGCTGGAAGGGAAGGTGGGGAACTCTTCGTTGCGGTAATCGTAGTGCTCGGGCTGAGGCCATGCCAGCGGCACCAGAATACCCTTGTCGAACTGCTCCTGGGTCACGGCCTCACGGGTGGAGTCGCAGATGGTCAGCTCGGGGTAAGCCTCGATGAACCAGTCCATGACCTCGTGTGCATGGGAAGCCCACTTTTTCAGGATGGAGCGCTTGTTGCGGTAGGTGCACTCGCGCATCAGGCGGTCGACCACAACATCCTCGTCCACGATGTTCTCACGGCCCCAGCGCTTGTTCAGGCTGCCGTTCAGCAGGGCATACTCGCCGCTGCGGCAGTTGAAGGAAGAGCTCTTTTCCACGATGGCAACTTTTGCGCCCTCCTCGGCAGCCGCACGGGCAGCGCAGACGCCGGACAGACCGGCGCCGATGATGACCACATCAAAGTCCTGGGTCTCACTGGCCTGCACGTCCGGCTCTTCGCCCAGCCAGTCATCGCCGGTATCCCCGGCGGTATCTGCAGCAGGCTCTTCGGAAGCAACGCCCATAGCCTGCTCGATGCAGCTGGCGGCAGCCTTCTTGACCGCGTTGGTGGTGACGGTGGCGCCGGAGATGTTGTCGATCTCGGTACCCTGTGCGGCCATGATGGCCTCCTGCAGGGTGGGTGCGGCCACGCCGCCGATGCTTTCGGTCTCGTTGGAGGCATCGATGACCACCTCGGTGATGGCGGTCTCGCTGAAGGTCATGGTCACCTTCACCTCACCGATGCCGGTGGCCGTGCCGGTGTAGGTACCGGCGGTGTAGATGGCATCGCCGGTAGCGGCGGTGCTGGAAGAAGCTGCGGAGTTGCAGGCAGCCAGTGCACCGGCGGTGACACCGCTCATGGCGGCAGCGGCGGCGACCTTCAAAAAGCCTTTGCGGGAGATCTTTTCCATTTGGATTTCCTCTTTCTTCTCATCAATTTCTCTTCGTCTCTGCGGGAGTTTTTCCCGCGCTGCACTTAGTATAAAATATAACGAAGTAAAAGGGAAACAAAAAAATTTTGCCACCCTGATAAAAAGTGTTTATAACTGTCTCCCGCCATGTTATACTGAGAGCAGACGGAGCTTTCCCTGCACAGAAAGGAGCTTTTTTCGGATGAACGACCACCAGCTGCTGTGTTTTCTCACCGTGAGCCGGACCCTGAATTTTACCACAGCCGCCCGGGAGCTGTACTGCACCCAGCCCGCCCTCAGCTACCAGATCCGCAGTCTGGAAAAGGAGCTGGATCTGGCCCTGTTTGAGCGCAGCACCACCCGCGTGGCGCTGACCGAAGCAGGCCGGGCCTTTGTGCCGCAGGCGGAGGGGATCTATCGCAGCATCCTGAACGCCCGCACCGCACTGAAGGGCTTTGCCCGGCGGCGCACACTGACCCTGCGCCTGCCGCCGGTGCTGCTGCAGCGGGATCCCATTTATCCCATCCTGATGGCACGGCTGCACGCCGCACTGCCGAGATATAAGTTTGCGGTGGACACTCGGCCCGTGTCACGCAACCCCCACGAAATGCTCTGCAGCGAGGCAGACGCAGCCCTCTATCTGCCCTTTGGGCCGCTGCAGCCGGAGATCGAGCGCACCCCCATCCTGCACAACACCTTTTACCTGATCGTATCGCCGGAGCACCCGCTCACAGGGCGCAGCACTCTGGCGCTGGCCGATCTTGCCGGGCAGCAGCTGTTTTATGAGCCGCTGTATCAGGAAATGGTGGATCTTGCCGTTGTTCAGCCCGGCCTGCCGTTTTCCGCACCAAGCTGGCACATGGTGGAAAACTACGAGTGTGTTTACAACGATCTGCTTGCTGGGCGCGGCATGTTTTTGTGTCCGATGAAATACCCGGCCTTTCCGGCTGCATGGTATCTGCCGCTGCAGCTGCCGTTGCCGGACACCTGTCTGCTGACCCTGCGGGACGACCCGCGTCCCGAGATCCAACGGCTGCGGGAGGTATTTACCGCTGTATACGCCAGCCGTGCAAAGCTGCTGGGCGAAGAATGAACGCAAAAAGGGGCTGCTGCACCTCGTTTTGAACGAACGTGCAGCAGCCCTTCAGCTCTTATAATATTCCGGACAGCTTTATTTGCCCAGCATTTCGTGGGCAGTCTTGCAGATGGTAGCGGCATCCAGACCGTAGAACTTCAGCAGGTCCCATGCAGGGCCGGAGCAGCCGAACACGTCCTGCACGCCCACGCGGCGCACAGGGGTGGGCAGCTTTTCGCTCAGCACGGCGCAGACGGCCTCGCCCAGACCTCCGATGACATTGTGCTCCTCGGCGGTGATGACCTTGCCGCACTCCTTTGCAGCCTTGAGGACGATCTCCTCGTCCAGAGGCTTGATGGTGTGGATGTTGATGACCCGGGCATGGATGCCCTCAGCGGCCAGCTGCTCCGCGGCAATGCGGGCTTCGTTGACCATCAGGCCGGTGGCGATGATGGCAATGTCGCTGCCCTCAGTGATCTGCTCACCCTTGCCGATCTCGAAGTGATAGTTCTCGGCATCGTGGAACACAGGCACAGCCAAACGGCCAAAGCGCAGATAGACGGGGCCTTCCATTGCGTAGGCAGCACGCACAGCGGCGCGGGCCTCCACATCGTCGGCGGGGCAGATCACGGTCATGCCGGGGATGCTGCGCATGAGGGCAAAGTCCTCGCAGCACTGATGGGAAGCGCCGTCCTCGCCCACCGAGATGCCGCCGTGGGTGGCGCCGATCTTCACGTTCAGGTGGGGATAGCCAATGGAGTTGCGCACCTGCTCAAAGGCACGGCCGGCGGCGAACATGGCAAAGCTGGAAACAAAGGGCACGTAGCCCATGGTGGACAGGCCCGCAGCCACGCCCATCATGTTTTCCTCGGCAATGCCGCAGTCAAAATGACGATCCGGGTAAGCCTTGCGGAACATACCGGTCTTGGTGGCAGCAGCAAGGTCTGCGTCCAGCACCACCAGATCCTCGTGGCCTTCGGCGGCCAGCTCCTTCAGGGTGTTGCCGTAGCTTTCACGGGTAGCGATCTTCTTCACATCTGCCATCTTAGTTTTCCTCCTGCTCCAGTGCGGCGTATGCGGCGTTCAGTTCCTCAATTGCGATCTTGTACTCGTCATCGTTGGGGCCCTTGCCGTGCCAGTCCACAGAGTTGGTCATATAGGAAACGCCCTTGCCCTTTGTGGTGTCCATAATGATGCAGGTGGGCTTTGCAGTCTCTGCATGGAATGCCTGCATGGCGGCTTCGATCTGGTCGTAGTCGTGGCCGTCGATGGTGACAACATTGAAGTTGAAGGCCTTCAGCTTCTCTTCCAGCGGGGCGCTGTTCATCACGGTCTCGGTGGTGCCGTCGATCTGCAGGTGGTTGCGGTCCAGCACAACGCACAGGTTGGAAAGGCCGTAGTGTGCGGCAAACATGAAGGCTTCCCAGCACTCGCCCTCTTCCACCTCGCCGTCGCCCAGGATGGTGTAGACGTTGATGGGCTTACCGGCGTGCTTGGCACCCAGTGCCATGCCGCAGGCGGCAGACACGCCCTGACCCAGACTGCCGGTGGACATATCCACACCCGGGGTCTCGTTCATGTTGGGGTGGCCCTGCAGATAGCTGCCGATCTTACGCAGGGTCTTAAGGTCTTCCACCGGGAAATAGCCGCGCTCTGCCAGCGCTGCATACAGTGCCGGTGCAGCATGGCCCTTGGACAGCACCAGACGGTCGCGGTCGGCCTTCTTGGGGTCCTTCGGGTCAATGTTCATTTCCACGAAATAGAGGTAGCTCAGCAGCTCGGCGATATCCAGACTGCCGCCCGGATGGCCGCACTTTGCGCTGTGCGTGCCCTCGATCACGCCCATGCGGATGTGGCAGGCGTGCTTGGCCAGAGTAAGTTTTTCTGCATTTGTCATGATGGTCCTCCCGTATGAACCTCAGATTTGCACATGTTCAAAAAAGCCTTTCGTCAGCGCCGGTGCAGTCCTGCTGCCCGCAGCGCGCTCTTTTTCAAGTTTATATTAGCTATTCTATGCAAAAAGGTCAAGCTTCTTCATGCAAAATGTACACACGCGGGGAAATATTCATTGAAATTTGCCGCTTTTTGGTTAAATTGCAGGCTTTTTGCCGTATCTTGACAAAGCCAGAGGCATCTGCTATATTTTTCACAGATTCCGGCAGGAAGCCGGGTGCGCGGACAGAAGTCCGTGTTCTCCATCCTGATGGAGCATTTTATCCACCGCTGCGCTTACGCAGCGGTGCAGCGCAAAGCCCACAGGGGGCCTTTGCGTTCTGCCATCTTATTTTTGCTGCTATAGACACCACGAAGGGGTCTGCCGTTGGCTTGTAAGCCGGGCAGACCTCTTTTTTGTCTGGCCAAAGGAGGAAGCTTTTTATGAAAATGAACCCCCATTCCACCACCCGCAGCCTCGTGCTGGCTGCACTGTTCCTTGCACTGGCCTTTGTGCTGCCCATGATCACCGGCCATGTGCCGCAGGTGGGCAACATGCTGTGCCCGATGCACTTTCCCATTCTGCTGTGCGGCTTTGTGCTGGGCGGCCCATGGGGCCTTGCCGTGGGCTTCATTGCTCCGCTGGTGCGGTCGGTGCTGTTCGGCATGCCGCCGATGTTCCCCATCGCCATCTCCATGGCCTTTGAGCTGGCCGCCTACGGCCTTGTGTCCGGCGTGCTCTGGCACAAGGTGAAGCATACCGTGCCCATGATGTACGCTTCTCTTGTCACCGCCATGGTGGCAGGCCGTTTGGTCTGGGGTGCAGTACGCTTTGTGCTGGCCGGCCTGACCGGTTCCAGCTTCCCGTTCAGCGCGTTTTTGTCCGGCGCGCTGCTCACCGCCGTGCCGGGCATCGCGGCACAGCTGGTGCTCATCCCGCTGATTTTGGTGGCTTTGCAGAAGGCAAAGGTCATCGATTGACTTACGATTTAGGCTGCCCTCCGCTTTGCTCTAGGCATAAACAGCGGAAATTTTA
>ERZ773183.720-NODE-720-length-35148-cov-10.074345_pt1 | contig 35148 bp, 29 predicted proteins | sample MGYA00580532_ERZ773183 | MGnify/ENA primary metagenome ERZ773183 (study PRJEB29015, sample SAMEA2737791) | human gut metagenome | biome: human gut; feature: human-associated habitat; material: faeces | place: China | collected 2012 ...
TCAGATGATTAAAGAACGTAAAACCTTCCGGGATATCTATACGCAAGGCAATATCTCCACGGATCAAGATAAAAAGAAAAAGTGGTGGCTTTAAGAAAGAGTCTTTGCTATACATATAGATAAACAAAAGAGTGCATCAATTAAACTTGATGCACTCTTTGCTATGGATAAAGTGGAATGGCCCCCCATTCCGATAATTACCTTAGAACTTGAAGAAATTCTTAGCGTTATAATAGCTGATATCTTCAATCATCTGGTTCACGCGGTCCATTTCAGAAGCCGGAATTTCACCATTTTCAATATCACGGCCAACAAGATTACACAATGTACGGCGGAAATATTCATGACGCGGATAGGAGAGGAATGAACGAGAGTCCGTCAACATACCTACGAAACGGCTCAGCAGACCCAGTACGGAAAGAGCATTCATCTGTTTCTCCATACCGTCCTTCTGATCAAGGAACCACCAGCCGGAACCAAACTGTATCTTACCCGGAATCGTGCCATCCTGGAAGTTACCCAACATAGTGGCAATAACTTCATTAGCACACGGATTGAGGTTATAAAGAATAGTCTTCGTCAACTTGCCTTTGGAATTCAGGCGATCGAGGAATTTAGACATTGCCTTAGCAGTAGTAAATTCACCGATAGAATCGAAACCAGTATCAGCACCGAGCAACTTGAACATCTTGCTGTTATTGTTACGGATAGCGCCATAGTGGAATTGTTGTGTCCAGCCTTTTTCCCAGTCCATTTCACCGAAGATAACCAACATAGCTGATTTGAATTTCAGGATTTCTTCCTTGGTCAGTTCTGCTCCACCATATACCTTATTAAATATAGCTTTGATTTCAGCATCTGTATAGTCTTCTGCGTAGAATTCTTCAATACCGTGATCAGACAATTTACAGCCTTGTTCAGCAAAGAAGTCATGACGCTTGCGCAGGGCAGTTACCATATCATCGAAATTAGAGATAGCAACACCGCTTACTTCAGCCAGTTTCTCAACGTATGCACGGAAGTCAGCAGGGACTTCTACAGCCATTGCCTTGTCAGGACGCCATGTCGGCAACATTTTGATTTCAAAACCACTTTCGCGTGTTTGAATATGATATTCCAGAGAGTCAATAGGATCATCCGTAGTACAAACAGCTTCCACATGATAACGGCGCATCATGCCACGAGCAGAGTATTCCGGTTGAGCCAGCTTCTCATTACACTCGTCATAAATCTCACGGGCAGTCTTCGGGCTCAGGATCTTATCGATACCGAACGCTGTCTTCAACTCCAGGTGTGTCCAGTGATACAAAGGATTACGGAAAGTATAAGGAACGGTTTCAGCCCACTTCTCAAATTTTTCCCAGTCGGAAGTATCCTTACCTGTGCAGAAACGTTCGTCTACACCATTGGTACGCATAGCACGCCATTTGTAATGGTCGCCGCCCAACCAGATTTCAGTCAATGACTTAAACTGATAGTCGTCTGCTACCATTTTAGGGATTAAGTGACAGTGATAATCGATAATCGGCATCTTGGCCGCATGTTCATGATACAACTTCTGTGCGGTTTCTGTCTGCAACAGGAAGTTTTCATCCATAAATTTTTTCATTCTACTGTGTTTTAAGTATATAAAAATATTACTTTCTCTTTTCTATACCTATATAGTATTGATTGTAAAGCTAATAGGCAAGATATTGGTTTTTGCTTTTATTAACCGTTATCGAACACAAAAGTAGAAAATTTACTTGGAGAAACAAAATAATTCGTATCTTTGCCGCAAATATTTATAATATTTAAGTTTTAGACATTGAACCTTTAGTGCCTTAAAACGAATGAGACAAAGAATATGGAAAACAAGAATTACACCATTAAAGACATTGCCCGCATGGCGGGTGTTTCTGCCGGAACTGTGGACCGCGTGTTGCACAATCGGGGAGATGTTTCTGCCGCCAGCAGGGAGAAGGTTCAAAAAGTGCTTGATGAGATAGACTATCATCCTAATATGTTTGCCATTGGTCTGGCAGCCAAGAAGCGCTACCGTGTTCTGTGTATTATACCTTATTATGTGGAACATGACTATTGGTATTCCGTTGCAGAAGGTATCAACCGTGCCGCACAAGAGCTGCGTCCTTTTAATGTAAGCGTGGACTTTTTGTGCTACCATCATGCCGACCGGCTTTCTTATGAAAAAGCCTGCGCGAAGCTCCGCAAAGAAATAGTGGATGCCGTATTGATCGCCCCCAATTTCCGTGAAGAGACAATGTCGCTGACATCTTATCTGGAAGGGAAAAAGATACCTTACGCATTTGTCGACTTTAATATAGAAGACACCCATGCACTCTGCTACATCGGCCAGGACTCCCAAACAAGCGGGTATATGGCTGCTAAAATCCTGATGCGCAAGTATAAGGAAGGACAGGAACTGATACTATTTCTTAATAATAAAAAGAATAGTCCGGCAGAAATACAGATGCAACGACGCATGGACGGTTTCATGAATTTTATTGCACAGGAACATGAGAATCTGGTGGTTCACGATGTAGTACTGAATAAAGAAGATGATGAAGCCAACCGCCGGACATTGGAAGATTTCTTTGCCGCACATCCCAAGGCAGTATTAGGAGCCGTTTTTAACTCACGTGTCTACCAGGTGGCAGGATATCTACAGGAAACAGGACACCATTTGGAAGGACTAGTTGGATATGATCTTCTGCCCAAGAACGTGGAGTACCTGAAATCCGGCGAAGTAAATTATCTCATCGGACAACGACCGGGACTGCAAGGATACTGTGGGGTAAAAGCTCTGTGCGACCATGTCGTATTCAAACGTCCGGTGACCGGTGTAAAGTATATGCCTATCGACATCCTGATGAAAGAAAACATCAATTTCTATTTTGAATTTGAATAAACATCATAATATCAATCACTTTAAAAACGATTTTTAAGCATGAAAGCATTAAACAAACAGACCGCTCCCAAGGCTCAGCGCCCGGAACGTATCATTCAATTCGGTGAAGGAAACTTCTTACGTGCATTTATCGACTGGATTATTTATAACATGAATGAAAAAACTGACTTCAATAGCAGTGTTGTAGTAGTTCAACCCATCGACAAAGGTATGGTAGACATGCTGAATGCACAGGATGATCTTTATCACGTAAACCTGCAAGGATTGGATAAAGGAGAAACTGTCAATAGCCTGACAATGATCGACGTTATCAGCCGTGCACTGAATCCTTACACTCAGAACAATGAATTCATGAAGTTGGCTGAGCAACCGGAAATGCGTTTTGTAATCTCCAACACAACGGAAGCCGGTATCGCTTTCGATCCCTCCTGCAAACTGACTGACGCTCCGGCTTCTTCTTATCCGGGCAAACTGACCCAACTGCTGTATCATCGTTTCAAGACATTCAACGGTGATAAGAGCAAAGGTCTGATTATTTTCCCTTGCGAACTTATCTTCCTGAACGGTCACAAGCTGAAAGAAACCATCTACCAATATATCGAATTATGGCAATTGGGTGATGAATTCAAGACTTGGTTTGAAGAAGCATGTGGTGTATACGCTACGCTTGTTGACCGTATTGTTCCGGGATTCCCGCGCAAAGATATTGCAGCAATTAAGGAAAAATTGCAGTATGATGATAATTTGGTGGTACAGGCTGAAATCTTCCACCTCTGGGTCATCGAAGCCCCGCAGGAGATTGCCAAAGAATTCCCTGCTGACAAGGCTGGTTTGAATGTATTGTTCGTTCCTTCTGAAGCACCGTATCACGAAAGAAAAGTAACGTTGCTGAATGGCCCTCACACTGTTCTTTCTCCGGTAGCTTACTTGTCGGGCGTAAACATTGTGCGTGATGCTTGTCAACATCCGGTTATTGGTCAGTACATCAATAAGGTAATGTTCGATGAGTTGATGGAAACATTGAACTTGCCGAAAGATGAGTTGAAGAAGTTTGCGGAAGATGTATTGGAGCGTTTCAACAACCCGTTTGTTGACCATGCCGTTACCAGCATTATGCTGAACTCTTTCCCGAAATATGAAACTCGTGACCTGCCTGGCTTGAAGACTTATCTGCAACGCAAAGGTGAATTGCCTAAGGGACTGGTTCTCGGTTTGGCCGCTATTATTACTTATTATAAAGGCGGTGTTCGTGAAGACGGTGCTGAGATCACCCCGAACGATGCTCCGGAAATCATGCAATTACTGAAAGACCTGTGGGCAACAGGCGATACCCAGAAAGTAACCGAAGGTGTACTTGCTGCAACTTCTATCTGGGGCGAAGATTTGAATAATATCCCGGGACTTACCGCTGCTGTGAAAGCTGATCTGGATTCTATCCAGGAAAAAGGTATGCTGGAAACAGTAAAGGGAATTCTTTAATTAATCTACAAGTATCACAAAGGAGATAGGGCGGGGCGGAGGCTTCGCCCTATTTTTTTATGTTAAAGAACAGAACTGTGCATTTCATACTCAAATAAATTCTCTTTGTCACTTCTTTTGGGTATATTTAGAGCGTTAACTATTAAAAATCAAATGACTATGGGAAAGACATTATGTACTATTCTCGTGGGGTTCTTATTCCCTTTATGTGTTTATAGTCAAACCTTGAACACATCTTATAATCTCCCTCGCTCAGGAGACAAACTAATGAAATGTCAGATAACCACTATTCAACCCAATAAAGGTACAAGGGGAAACATATTCATTTATTTATAATGGAGAACAACCGTTGCCATATAAAACATCCTTCGCTATGGATTATTGGGGATTTTACAATGGCGCAGAAAATATATCTTCACTTACCGGTTACCGCCACACACTTATACCCTCTATTGAAGGATTAGGAATTAATCAAGACGCACTTATAATTCAGGGACAGGAGCTACCAGCACAAACAGCTGTCAGGAATGCGAGTCGTAAATATATAACGGCTAATATGCTAAAAAAAATAACATACCCGACGGGAGGTAGTGTAGAATTCGAATTTGAACCTCATACTTTTACTAATGCCAAAGTCATTTCAAAAGAAGATTTAGAAAAGTATGCTCCTAAATTGGCATATTTAAATACGGTGAATAACAATAATGCAGAGTTTTCCACTCCATTTGTAACTTTCAATATTCCATTTGCACAAACTGTAACCATAAATGTAACAGTTCGTTTTGATGATTATTCAGCGAGTCAAGTCGAAGGTTCAGGAACAATTATCAGGCAGGTTGGTTCTACCGGAGGAGGTATTCTAAAATCATATAAAGTGACATCACAAAATGTAACTGATGAACATTCATATCATGTTGTTGAATCATTTACATTGGAAGCTGGGGATTATGTAATGTCATCTACTTTAGCGTCAACAGTTCCCAATCAAGGTTACACCGCCCGTAATGTTAGCGCTGCAACATTAACTTACAAATCACAAATATTCAATGTAGATATAGACACTTTGGAACATATTGGTGCCGGAGTGAGAATAAAAACTATTACCCAAAGGAATAACACAGGAGAAATCTTAGAGAGAACCAAATATCTTTACGGATTGGATAATCATAAAAGTTCCGGTCTGTTGATGATTCCTATTAACTTTGTGACTGATCATAATATCCGTCATGGTCTGGATAATTGTCCTATACATAGCATAGTAGACCATCAATTTCGCAGATATGATGCACAAACAGATGCTACACTTTGCTATTTTCCAGAGAACTACAGTGGACGCTTAATCAGGAAAAGTACATATGATGCAAATAATAAACTCGTAAAAGAAGAAATTAATGAATACTCCATTGCCAATAAGGTTAAAGAATTAGTCAATATAAAAGTCATAGACAACTATGTTGGCCCTGTAAATCATTGCCTTTCACTTGAAGGACATCCTTATTGTAATCCATACATATATAATGGACGTTTTTTTATAACTTTATATCCATACATTGCTTATGATATTCAATTAACTCAACAAACAGAAACTGAGTACCTCAATTCAGTACCAATAAGCAAAGAGAAACTTTATACGTATAATCAACGTAATCAAATATCAACCTGTAAAACAAGTACCAGTCGTTCCGACTACATTCAGGAGACATATAAATATGCTGCCGATTCTTCTTTCTATAAAGATCACTTGGACTATAATGTACTTACTGCAGTAATGAGATATAAACGTACATCAGGCAGCTCAACTGCCATTTTAGAAAATAAGTATGGAAATGTATTTACTAAATTTACATTGCTTTCAAGTACGGAGTCAAGCAATGTATCACCCAAAAGACGTACAGTTTCATATAAGTATGATAGTAAATGGAATCCTGTCGAAGTAACCTATCAAGACAGTTCGTCGGTTGTTTATTTATGGGGATATAAATATTCCCGGATTATTGCAAAAATTACTAATATTACATATGCCAAAGTACTGTCCCGATTAGGAGAAAGTTCGTTGAATACTCTGTGTAGTTCTAATATACCTAATAGTACTTCACTCTATAATTTACAAAATATATTTTCTGATTGTGAAGTTACCACATGGCTTTATAATCCATCATACGGAGTTAGTGAAGTAAGGTCATCCAATGGATTAAAAACATTCTATGAGTATGATGCTATAGGCAGAGTTTCTGAGATATTAGATCTAAACAGAAAAACAATCATGTCATTTCAATATCAGTTATCCCATAATGGGACATCACAAAATTTCTTCAAAACTCGTACTATGATGAATGAGGAAGGGAACAAATATATGGAAGTATATAGTTATCATGATGGTTTAGGGCGTCCATACCAGACAGTGGAATGTAAAATAACTCCATTCCAAACTCATTTAATCACTTTACAAGAATATGATGCTGCAAACAGGAAAACATATACATGGCTGCCAGTTGAGTCTGCTACCAGTACATTTATGTCATCTGCTTCTGTTAAAGCTCAAGCTGTAGCTGATTATGGAGATACGCATCCTTATACAAAGACAGAATACTCAGCTTCTCCTTTGAATAAAATAGTCAATCAATATGGAGCAGGGGAAGATTGGAATAATCACCCTGTACACATTGAATATATGACAAACACCACTTCTTCTCCATTAAACTGTCTTAATTATATGGTTAATGACAACGGAACTTTAGTGTCCAGCAATCAGTATTACGCCGCAGGACAGTTATATGTAACCAAAAGTACTGATGAAGATAATAACGTCGGGTATACCTTTACTGATAAGTCGGGACACACTATATTGACACGACAAATCTCAGGAAGTCAAAATCTTGATACCTATTATGTGTACGATGGACTTGACAATTTACGATACGTTCTTCAACCTATGTATCAGACAAATACCAATCTGAATATGTATGCTTTTCAATATAAATATATGGGAAGGCAATTGTGCATAGAGAAAAAGATGCCGGGAGCAGAAGCTATTAAATATGTATATGATAAGTTGGACAGACTCATATTCTCACAAGATGGTAATCAACGGCTACAAAACGAATGGACTTTTTATTTGTATGATAGATTGAATCGTCTTACAATACAAGGCATTTGCATGGAAATAGATCGGCTAAATTTAATTCCCGATATAGTAGTAACTTGCTACAGAGAAAATAGCAATACAGGTTTAGGGGGAAGTGGATATTATTCTACATTTATACCGGTTGACAAGGTCAAAGAAATACATATTGTGAATTATTACGATGATTATAAGTTTTGTTCATTAACAGGATTTTCCGGTGTACCACATTTCTCAATGGGCAGCAACGCCAAAGGCTATCTAACCGGTAATGTCGTTACTGTTTTGGAAGATAGTAAGAAACTATATTCCGCTAATTATTACGATATCAAAGGCAGAATGACAAAAAAGGTCTCAAGCAATCATATGAATGAATATGAAGTGGATAACATTACTTATTCTTTTACTGATAAACCATTAACAACAAGTCATACCCATACAGCAATAAATACAACAGAATTATATACTTATGTTTATGATCATGCAGAACGCTTGCAAGAAGTAAAATATAAGTTAAATGGGAATAGTGAAGTAAAGCTTGCTATCAATACCTATGATAAATTAGGGAGATTAAAAACCAAAACTCATCATAACGCTTCAGGACATAAGCTGACTTATGAATATAATATACGTAATTGGTTGACCCAAATCAGCGGAAGACTTTTCGAACAAAATCTTTATTATAACACAGGGAGTGGAAGTCAATGTTATAATGGCAATATTGGAAGTATGACTTGGAAGAGTGGGGAAGACGGTATACGTGGCTATAAGTTTACTTATGATAATATGAGTCGTATGCGAAATGCTATTTATGGCGAAGGAACAAGTATCACTCCTCCTACTGGGAAAAACTTCTCAGAGAATGTGATCGGTTATGATTATAATGGAAACATTACCGGTCTACAAAGATATGGTAAGGTGAGTGGAAGTACTTATGGAAAGATTGATGATTTGTCCTTAACGTATGTAGGCAATCACCTTAATAATGTGGCAGATGCCGCAACAGATCCTCTTTATAATGGTGCATTTAACTTCGTTGATGGCAATAAAACTTCTATTCAGGAGTACAAATATGATGCTAATGGTAATTTAGAACAAGATTATAATAAGAAAATAGCTAAGATTCAATATAATAGTTTAAATTTGCCAAGTACACTACAATTTGCAAATGGTAATAGCACGAATTACTTATATGGTGCTGATGGTATGAAACGACGAGTAACCTATAAAACAGCAATTGCCAATATTTCCGTACCAATGGGACTTTATACAAGTAAAAGACGCTCAAAAAACAGCAGATACTGGAGCACATGAAGTAGGTCATACGTTAGGATTGATACATAGTTCTTCAGGTTTGATGACACCTTCATCTACAGACAATAATCGTTCAGCGATTTAGATATAGGAGGTCTTAAAAATATAGTAACTGATCCTCTAAAAGAAAAAACAAATTCAGAGGGAGGGAATAAAGCAGGAAGAGGTCGCGTGAGATATTTTAATTCATCTTCTTCAACAGATAGGCTATATAGTCCTTTGAAAAAAAGGAAAATTGGTAAATAATTAATAAATAAAATAGAAATGAAAAAACTACTTTTTATTTGTTTTTTGATTACAAGCATTAGTATTTATGCAGAATCTAAAATTACTTTCAGAGGAAGAATTGTTGATTATTACACTCAAGAGAATATTTCTGGAGCTGTAATTAATTTATATTCAGGAAAAAAACTTGTTACAAGTTTATATTCAAATAAAAATGGATATTTTGAGTTTTTAGTTACAAATCCTATTGAGATTATTGAGGTACAATTTATTGGAAAATTAACTCTAAAAATTATTGAGATTGATGTTTTGCATGAAAAAACGAAAGATTTTTCTTTTCAAATCCCTCTTTTTGATAATCCATTTGGATTTATCAGTTATGAAAAGGAGCCTACATTTTTACAACGGCAAGAAGAAAAAGAAAAACGAAAAACTATATTAAAAGGGATACATTTAGATTGCAATGATGGCAATAAGGCAGAAATAAATTATTCAAAAAAAGGTAACTATCAATTCATCAAATTTATAGACTTGATTAACTGTTGGAGAAAATGAAAAGAATACTACTATTAATCATCTTAAATTGTGTCGTTCTATCATGCATAAACGATAATGCCGTAACTAAAGAGAAAAAACGTAACTTTTCTTTTTATATACCGGAAATGGACCTTACAGTTACAACTTCTAAGCAAGCAGGAGTGAAATTTTATACATTGTTCTCTAAAGACAGTATTACATCTCTACCCGACACGATTGACTATATCATAAATCAAACGCATGAGATGGGTCCTATCAATTTGCTATGAAATCGAAATCACTTTTCATACTATTAACAGTTGTTGTATTGGTTATTGCATCATGTAAAACAGGTTTTGAATCTCAAGTATATGATTTCCAACTTGTAATTGATTCGAACACTTATGATGAGAATGAAATTAAGGAACTAATATCTGAAAATGAGATGAAAACTATTATCTTAAAAAATGATTCTGTATTAGAATTTAGGAAACGTCATGGAGGTTTGGGAAGCTTAATTACAATTGAATATACATTAGTTGATAATGAAATAGTAATTAATTCTGCCGATGTGACCGGACGTTATATTCCCGAATTATCAGGTATCCATTTTTTATATAGTCGAGACAGTTTAATCAACAGACAAACAAATGAAAAATATTACAATCAAAAGTTCGTAAAAAAATAGAAAGCAAACACTAAAAGCTACTAATTGTGACTAAAGAATACACCTGAAGGAGGTTCTCAGGGATCAATAAAAAGTTGGCTCAGGTTACTCTCACTACCCTCACTGTTAAAATAGCTTATTGATAATTAGAATATTAAGTGTGGGTGAGAGTAAAAATCCGGCGTGAGAGTAAACCACTTACTCTCACTTTCTGAATTTGCATTTTTATAGATTAACTTATTATTTTACAATGAAATACCCAGTATTTAGTATCTATATTGAGGCTGTCTGTAATCTGGTGTTTTTTTAGACTTTTCTCCCCGCGTAAGCGATGAATATGTCTCATTGCTATGATTTACTTGAGAAACTTGAATGAGGGATTAATAGGTTTTACATGAGAGATTGTATTATTCTGTCTTAAGGAAGATCCTATTCAGCCTTAGGAATTATCAGCTATCAACCTTGGTCAACGAGCCTATCAACCTTGGTTGACGAGCTTGTTAACCAAGGTTGATAGGCTCGTTGACCAAGGTTGATAGCTTTTCAGAGTTACTGCAAATACACAAAATCAATGGGGTAAAGTAAAGTGAAGCCTGATTGCTATTCAATTAGCATCAAAGCTTTTGCTGCAGAATGAATGGGCCAACTATTCCGCCGTACGCAAAATGAACGTCGTAGCTCCAATGGTAACAATGGCTCCGTCTTCAATGCGAATGCGATCTTTATCTCCCAGTATTTCATTATTCAGGAAAGTTCCGGTCAGACTGGGAGCATCCTGCAGAGTATAAACAAGCACGCCTTGCTTATTACGCTTCACGTTGATAATGCAGTGACGACGATCCATACTCATATCCGAGGTTTCAATGGGAGTATTGATATTAGTACCAACACAACGACGCCCAATCACATTATTGCCCTCCTGCAAAGGTAACACTTGCTTAAATCCGAATACATTCTCAATCACCGTAATGCTACCGAAAGCATCCTTGAATTCTTCTTCGTCAGGACGTTCTTCTTTTTGAGGAGCACGCATTTTTGTTTTTCCCAGGCGAATACTAAATTGCTTGCCACAATGCTCACAAACGAAAACCAAAGATTGGCCTTCGCTATATTTTGTTTCATCAAATAAAAGATAGTTCTCACATTTAGGGCAACGGATACGCTTCATGACAATTACAAATTAAAGAATTAAAAATTAAAGCAAAGTAAATGCTTCCTACTTCTTCAAAACCCAAGCATTCTTATATGTTTCATCCTGGCGAATTCTAGCCAATGCTTGATAGGCTTCTACTTCCGTTCCGCAAGATTCAATGCTAACACGCATTTTACCATCACCGACAATCGCTTTTGCACCCTTAAAACCTTTAGAAATCAACTGAGCAGCCATTGTTTCTGCATCTTGTTCAGTTCCAACGCTGGCAATGATAATATGATAAGGTCTTTTAGGAATTGCAACAACTGGTTTAACTGTAGCGGCAGGCTGTACATTCTGCTTGGGAGCTTCAGTCGTTGTAGCTGAATGGGAGGCTTCTTCCTTCACTTTTGTTTCAGAAGCAACAGCTGGTGTTTTGCCAACCTTAACTTCTCTGACAGCAACAGGAGCTACAACTTTCTTAGTTCCGGCTTGTTTATCTGTTGCAGATTTGCGTGGAGGAGTATTCTGCTTTACAACAATCGGTGTAATGACCAGAGATTGTTTTTCTATTTTTTCAAATAATTCATCCGGAAGTAACTTTGCATAGTTTTCCTCTATCACTTCTGTGTTTTCTATCGGAGTAGAAAAGAAGAAAGAAAGCACTATAGCAGCTACTACTGCAGCAGCATTTGTCAGGTATGCACGATTAATTTTGATTGCGAAAGTACGCTTTTCTTTCTTAACAACAGTAGGAATTGAATAAGAAACAGCCTTTTCTGCCTGTGGCTTTTCCAAAGCAGATAATTCCTGCATTTCAAATGCATCCAGCCCGTATAAATAAGGGGTTGTGATCTTATTATCATAAGGTGCGAAGTCGAAGGTGTTATGAATGGTATAACGTACTTCGCCAACATTTGGCAGATCAACCTTGCCTTCTTCGTGTAAAACAGAAATCAATTCACCCACTTTACGTTCTACCATCTTGGTAGCATCGGAGAAATTGGTTCCATATACAGACATATAAGACTGAACCAGCAAACCGTCATTCATCTTCAGTTGTGGATTAAAACCGATGATGCGGGTAGGAGGCAGGAAAATATTCTCTTCTTTCACTCTCGCAGCCGGAGCATAATGAGCAACAAATCCTCCTAAACCCGGAACAATGACGCAGTCATTTTCCAATAACAAAGCTTCTATATGTTGTGCCAATTCAATCATGATGCAAAAGTAACGCAAATCTCGGATATAAGCCAGTTTCAGGGCATTTTTCTTTCAACAACTTATCAACAATATGGAATAACACGATGCTTTCTTTGAATAAAAGCCAGCCAATTCGTTAATACCTACACGAAAATACTATATTCCACCTTAGAGTATTAATGCACAAATAATAGACAATTCAACAATAAACTCATAAAACTAACGTTTATTGGCATAAGAAAGCTATTTTTGCAACCGATCAATCTATAAAATATAAAAGTATACGATGAAGATTAAAACGCTGATATTTGCTTTTACTATTATATTATTGACGTCGTGCAAAACGACGACTAATAACATCACCTATTTTCAGGATTTGGATAACCAATCGGCAGTTACAGGAAAAGCTGTGAATTATACTCCGCGTATAGCTCCCGATGACCAATTATCCATAACTGTATCAGGTATGGACCCTAATGCAGTCGCCACATTCAACATACCACTTGCCAGCTATCTGGCACCTGGAGAAACAAATGTGACCTCCACACCTGTACTTCATACATATCTGGTCAATTCACATGGAGAAATTGACTTTCCAGTATTAGGTAAACTTCAAGTTGGTGGAATGACACGTAGCGAACTTACCGATATGATGACTAAAAGGATTTCTGCCTATGTAAAATCCCCAATTGTTACAATACAAATACGAAATTTTAAAGTCTCTGTATTAGGAGAAGTAAACAAACCAGGAACCGTAAATGTACCTAATGAACGCTTATCTGTACTTGATGCTCTTGGCATGGCAGGTGACTTGACTATTTACGGAAATCGCACCAATGTGCTACTAATTCGCGATAATAATGGACTAAAAGAATATCATCGTTTTGACCTTACTTCTGCAGAAATGCTCACATCTCCTTATTACTATTTGCAACAAAATGATGTTCTCTATGTAGAACCAAACAAAGCACGAAAAGGAAATGCAAAATATAGTCAAAATGGGCAGTTCAACGTATCATTGGCTTCAACTATAATTAGCGCTTTATCTATATTAGCATCACTAGGTATCGCATTGTTAGTAAAATAACCTCTTTTGTTTATGAATGACGAAAATATACATATTGGAAAGCTATTAAAACAGTTTCTTTGCTATTGGAAGATCTACATACCCATTGGAATTATCTGTCTGATTAGTGCCATATGCTTTCTGATGGTCACACCTAAAGAATATGAATTTACTGCTCGGATGCGACTAATTGGCAACAACCATGGTATGATGTCTGAGTTGAAAATGTTAAAAACCAGTGGTATTAGTGCATTACTTGGGGGTAGTACTTCAGGTATTAGTATAGAAGATGAGATTATTGTACTAACATCACGTACTAACATGACCAAAGCCATTCTTCAAACTAATTACCAAATGGAGATACGGCAACAACGTGGTTTGAAGAAAGTATTACTCTATGGAAAAGATGTTCCCTTTACCGTTCTTTTTCCTGAACAGTTTTTAGATACTATCAGTGAACCGATAAAGATAAAAATGACATTATCAAATGGAATGATGCAGTCAGCAAAAATTCAATCAGAGCTATTTGAAACCATGAAAGTGCAAGATCAATCTTTACCTTGTCGCTTACAGCTTCCGGTTGGTACAATAATGCTTGCTCCCAATAGTGAGATTTCAACTTTTGGCAAACAAACATTCAATATAAAGATCACTCCGTTGCAAAAAGTTTATGAAGATCTATATAAAAACATGACAGCTGGGGCAGAAGAAACAATTTCTGATATCATATTATTGAGTTTTGACAACGAAAACAAACAGCGTGGACGTGATTTTCTGAATGAATTAATGTCTGTTTTTAATCAATACTCAAGAAGTGTAAAAGTACAAGAAGCAGAACTTAACGCCCAATTTGTAAGAAGTCGCTTGGATACGATCACTACGGAACTTGCCTATCTGGAACATAAAATTGAAACTTACAAGAAACTGAATAACATTCCAGAACCCACACTGTATGCCAAGGTTGCCATGACAGGAAAACAAGAATTAGAGAGTGTGATTTTAGAAACTGAAGCACGTATAAAAATGATGGATTATGTAGTGGAATATATGCAAAATCCAGAAAATGAATATGCTTCTATTCCTGCCTTTGAGGGAATAGGAGAGAAATCTATTGCTTTGTATAATCAATTAGTACTTGACCGTGAACGTCTACTACTTGCTTCTGAAAAAGGGAATCCAGCCTTGTTACTTGCCGATAAACAATTGGCAGAACAACGTAAAATGTTGTTGGAAACAATCGCTGCAACTCGAAATAGCATCAAAGCCAGTCTAAATGAACTCAACAAGAAAAATCATGTATTCAACAGTCAACTGAGTGAACTACCCACACAGGAACGAGAATATATTGAGATGAAACGCCAACAGAAAATCAAGGAAACGATTTATCTGTTCCTTATGCAAAAATTACAAGAAAAGAGTTTGATAAACTCTCCAGATGAACAGGCTGGAAGAATAGTGGATGCTGCTTATTGTTCGGCAAAACCCGTTTTTCCCAAGAAATTGATTGTATTGGCAATAGCTTTTATAATAGCTTGCATCCTTTCCTTAATTAGTATTTATTTAAAAGTATTCGTTTTTACAAAAAGATAATCTCATGCTTTCACAGCTAGTCTGCTCAAAAAACAATTTATTCTTTGCCTTTCTTGTGGCAGGCTACATCTTTGGTGTCATCTTATATGATTTCATAGAATTTAAATATACTGATGAATTAATGGCACTTTTCCTATGTTTATTTGCAGGCATTGTGGTTTGGGAAAGAAAAGCATGGAAAGAGTTGATTCCTGTTACGATTATTGTTTTCATCTTCCTTTTTTATACCATTTATTCATTTATAATACAGAGCAATATTCCAAAAGCCATTCTTACTGATTTACTCATTCAAATAAAACCTTTTCTCGGATTTTATTGTGCCTATCTAATTGCTCCACAGCTTTCATCTTCTCAAAAATACTTTATCAGCATTCTTTGTTTAATAGTAGGAGGATTATTGATCATCGTTGGGTTATCAGCTCAAATTGATTCCGTGTTTGGACATCCTTCCCGTTTTGCAACTGCGGCTATTGCTACCGCTTTTTTATTTCTTTATTGCAGCACTTATAAATGGAGTGATGTCCTTATATTCCTATTTCTGCTAACCGTAGGCTTTTTCTCTACCCGAGCTAAATTTTACGGTTTTTGGGTAGTGGCTACCAGCCTTATAGTATTTACTAAATTAGGCGGCCAGATACGTTTAAACTGGAAAAGTATTGCAGCAGGTATCCTTATATGCCTACTCGCCATTTGGTTTGCCAAAGAGAAAATAATAATTTATTATGTCGATGGAATGATGAATTCCCGCGAAATGTGGAGTCGGCCTGCCATGTTATTTGCATCTGGACAAATTTTTTATGACTATTTTCCATTTGGATGTGGACTAGGAAGCTTTGGTACTTTTGCATCAGCTGAATATTATTCTCCTATTTACGAAATGTATGGACTTAACCATATATGGGGATTATCAAAGAATATGCCTATTTTTATTTGCGATGCATTTTATCCGGAACTAGCCCAGTTTGGAATAATTGGAGCTATATTATACTTTTTTTTCTGGTATACAATTATCCGGAAATCAGCTTCCCAAAACATACAAAAGAGTACCTGTATCTGGATGATCTTCATATTCTTTCTTATTGAGGGTATAGCAGACTCCACTTTTACACATAATCGCGGATTATTTATTTTGATAATATTAGCCCTCATGATAATAAGAAAAGATGAAGTTGAACAGCGAAACATATAAAAAAGGTGCCATTCATTCATCTTTCTTTAGTGTGCTAGCTAAAGGGGTGGCATTCATGCAACATTTACTGATTGCTTATTATTTTGGTGCCAATACCGGAACTGACTTATATTTCTATTTATTTAATCTGGTAATAATGATAGGAGGAATGATACAGACAATTACAACTTCAATCCTCATACCACAATCTATGCTATTACGACATTCTATTTCTACAAAAGCTGAAATGAAATATCTGAATGCTTTTATGTATAGCTTTATCTTTATTATTTTCTTACTCATATTTCTTGTAAGTCTTGGAGGAGATAAAGTACCGGAATTAATAACCAATTTCCCAACGGATGAGATAAAAAAATATATATCTATTTATTATGCATCTCTTATATTGATGATACTTATGGCCACCAATCTGTATCTGACAGAAATATTAGTTTCATTCAAATTCTTTTCTTTACCTTTAGTTTGCAATTTGTTACTGAATGGAGGAATTATCTTTGCTTTACTATTATTTAATAATACAGTAGGTGTCGTATCTATGATATATGGAAGCTGTATAGCCAGTGTGATTAATACAATAATACTAATTATTCTCATGAGGAAGAAGTTACAGTGGAAGTTCTTTTTAGTTGATTTTTCTGTTATTTCCTCCCAATGGAAATCCATAACCGGACTAGCTATTAATCAGGGAGTGGTCATTTTTTCTTCTACTTTTCCCATGTATTTGTTATCCTATTATCAACCAGGAGTCATAACCATAATCAATTATGCACAAAAATTCATCCAAGCTCCTTTAGCATGGATACAACAATTTACAGCTGTACTACAAATAAAGCTCAATAATTTGAAAAGCGATAGGAAAGAAAATGAAATTTACCAATCTGCTTCTCAGATAGCAATTCGCTTATTCTTACTCACTTTGTTTACATCACTAGTAATATTCTTATTACGTGATTTCATTGCCGAAACTCTTTTTGGATTAGGGAAAATGCCTATCGAAGCAGGAAATAAACTATCTCATCTTATCGGTTTACTAACATTCAGTATGCCTTTTACAGCTATGAGTTTAGCCTATATGAAAGTATTTTTCACGCAGGGATATATTCGGCAATATATTAGTATTATGGTATTTGTAAATATCATATCTTGTACAATGTATGCCGTCTCCATTTATTATTGGCAAGAAAACGGATATGCTTTTATATACATATTCATCGAAATGCTTACCACATTGATAATATGGCTCTATTTACAGAAACGGTTAGAGAAGAAAATACATCATTTATAATTTGAGAATATATGAACTATATTGTTTTTGATAACTTCCATGATAATAATGGATATATAGTCGAAGCACTGAGAAAAAAGGGAGTCGACATAGAAGAAATATATTCTCCAGATAGCAAATATAAATGGATTGCATGGCTAAAAGGAGTATTGAATGCTATTCTAAAGTCTTCTTCTGGCGATACATTAATATTTTGGTATGATTTTCAGGGTATTATCTTTTGGGGAGTATGTAAACTACTTTGGACAAAAAGAAAAATTATAATTCTGAATCTCTTATTGAAAAACAAACCGACTTTCAAAAATAAAATTGTATCATACTTATATAAATCGGCATTACAAGCAAATAATGTAGAAGCCACAGTAACATCTCCAGAATATGGTGAGGCATTAAATAGCCAGCTAAGAATTAAAAGTTCATATATGCTTTTGCATGACGTCTATCCTTTTGACAAAAAGGAAGAAACAGAATATAAAAACTATGGAAACAAAGTATTTTGTGGAGGAAATAATGGTAGAGATTGGGAGTTAGCTATAAAAATTGGTCAAAGTATGCCGAATGTACAATTTACTTTGGTTATGCCCACTTTTATTCAAAAATATTATTCAAAAATTAAAATATCCGATAATATACATATTTTTGAGAATGTATCATTGGTTGAGTTTAATAAGTTGTTACAGGAATCATCCATTGTAATGCTTCCACTTAATACTGATGCACCTGCAGGACTCATTGTTATATTCCAGGCTGCATCGCAACAGAAAACAGTCATAACAACATCCACTCCAGTAACCAAGGAATATATTGATAACAAAACAGGAGTACTTTGTGAAAACAATATAGACCAATTTAGAAAAGAGATAGAGTATCATTTGCAACACCCTGACATTGCTAGAGCGAAAGGAAAAGCGTTGTATAACAAACTAAGATCAGAGTGTTCAAAAGAGCTATATACCAGTAAACTTTATAATGTCTTACTTCATAATGAAAACCGTATCAGTTATACTTGCATCCTATAATGGCGAAAAATATATAAAAGAGCAACTAGATTCTATCCTTGCCCAAACTTACCCTATTTATGAAATACTAATAGGAGATGACGGAAGTGCAGATAATACGATGAGTATTTTAAATGATTATGCATGTAAATATGAGAATATTAAAATCATATCATCGAATGGCAAGCATGGAGTCAATTATAATTTTAAGCGATTAATGGATACTGCATCTGGCAACTATATCGCTATATCAGATCAAGATGACATATGGTTTCCTGAAAAAATAGAAATAATGATAAGAGAAATAGGAACTCATGTGCTTGCCTATAGTGACGCTATACCTTTCTCTGGAATGCTCACTTCTTATTATAATAAGGAGCAAAGTGTTGAATTTGACTCATATATACCAGAAAATAGTATTGAAGATATCATGTTTAATAATGTAGTATCAGGACACCGAATGTTGGTAAAGAAGGAATTTATTAATGAAATTCATGAATGGAACTTTGATGTTTACTACGATTGGTGGTTAGCTATTTCAGCGTCATATCGCAATAGTATAATCTACATTCCTTACCCTTTAGTTTTTTGGCGAAGACACGATCACTCTATGACACTTCTTAGCCCCAAGAGAGAGAAAAAAATATTTAAGGTGTTTAAATTTATAAAAAGAAGGCATTCATATTTTCAATCTTTGCTAAAGCTATTCAATGATTTAGGTATTGAAAATGAGAAGCAACTTATAGTATATAAATTAGCCCATAAATTTGCCTCAAGATCTGTATGCATTAATCTATATGGTTGTTTTTACTATTGCATTAAGATAAAATCAAGACTATCATATAGTACCTTTATAAAACCACTAAAAATGTGGTCTAAATAAATATATAAGCTATGAAGATTCTACTTGTCAATAAATTCCTTTATCCTCGGGGCGGAGATTGCATTCATACCCTGAGCCTTGGCCAGATGTTGCGCAAAATGGGACATACCGTTCGCTTCTATGCTATGGATCATTCAAAAAACATAGAAAATGAGAATAGATCTTTCTATGCAAAAGAAATTAATATTTCTTCTATTAAGCTATCTGGTAAATTTGAAGCTACCAAACGTATCTTATGGGGAACAGGAGTAGAAAATGGGTTCAAAAAATTATTGAAAGATTTTCATCCAGATATAGTACATTTAAATAATATTCATTCTTATCTTTCACCTCTGATCGCCAAACTTGCACAGAAACAGGGTATTAAAGTGATCTGGACACTTCATGATTACAAATTGATATGTCCAACCTATAATTGTCTTTGCAAAGGAAAAGTTTGTGAGGCCTGCTTCAGTAATAAAACGAATATAATACTTCATAAATGTATGAAGAATAATCTTTTGGCAAGTGTGTTAGCATGGGGAGAAGCCGTAAATTGGAATAAGGATAAACTTTCTGCATGGACAGATACATTTATTTGTCCCAGTCACTTTATGGCAAAGAAGATGCAGCAAGGCGGTTATCCGGCAGATAAATTGCAAGTTATTAGTAACTTTATAGGGGAAGAACAAGCAGAATATATAAAAACTACAACTTGTCCTGCACAAGAGAAGGCTTATGCATATATAGGACGGCTTTCAAGAGAAAAAGGAATTGATTCGCTTTTAAAAGCTGCATCCCGACTACCTTATAGACTATATATTGCAGGTACTGGTCCATTAGAAGCAGAGTTGAAGAAGAAATATACTGCAAATAATATTATATTCCTTGGACACTTAACAATGGAAGATACTATAAATCTTCTAAGAAAAGTGTGCTTTACTGTTATTCCATCAATCTGGTATGAAAATAATCCCCTCAGTGTAATTGAATCTCTATGCTGTGGTACTCCTGTATTAGGTAGAGATATTGGAGGAATACCTGAATTATTAGAATCAGATAACTGTAACCTTCTTTTTACACAAGATGAAGAATTGCCGACACTTATCACTAAAATGTTTGATACGGTTGTCTCTAATAATCGAGATGAATTATCTGCCACTTCATTACGACGTTTTTCTAGTGAGCAATATTATCGAAAGTGGCTTAAGATTGTAGAATAAGAAATAATGTTTTTGTAAATTAATAAATAGTATATATACATGAAATCTGCTATAAGTTTGCCTACTGATATGTGTATCATCGTTACATACCGCTGCCCGATGCAGTGCCAGATGTGTAATATATGGCAGAATCCTACAGATCAGCATCAGGAGATAACTCCTATGGAAATGGAAAGGCTTCCTAAAGTTAAGTTTATTAATATAACAGGAGGAGAACCATTTGTCCGGGAAGATCTTGAAGAGATTATAGAAGTCGCATTCCGCAAATCTCCCCGTGTTGTTATATCTACTTCGGGATGGTTTGAAGAACGAATCATTCGTTTGGCCGAAAAATTTCCTAAAATAGGAATACGTATTAGTATCGAAGGGTTGTCTTTAAAAAATGATGAGCTCCGGGGGAGGAAAGGAGGTTTTGATAAAGGGCTCCGCACCTTATTACGTCTTCAAGAAATGGGAGTGAAAGATATAGGTTTCGGCATTACGGTATCTAATTCTAATTCCGCCGATATGCTTTCTCTATATAGATTGTCACGTTCGTTGAGAATGGAGTTCGCAACTGCTGCCTTACATAACTCATATTATTTTCATAAAACAGATAACACAATTACTAACCAAACAGAAGTTTGTGGAAATTTCAGTAAACTGATAGAATGGCAACTGAAAGAAAAGCATCCCAAATCTTGGTTCCGTGCATATTTTAACTGGGGGTTAATCAATTATGTAAAAGGACAACCACGATTACTCCCTTGCGAAGCTGGATTGGTTAACTTCTTTGTAGATCCGTACGGTGATGTTTATCCCTGTAACGGACTGGAAAGCAAATACTGGAAAGAAAGTATGGGAAATATCCGAACTATGACTTCTTTTGAAGAGCTATGGAGAAGTGAGCAGGCTGAACACATCAGAAGTTGTGTACGTAATTGTCCAAAAAATTGCTGGATGGTAGGTACTGCTGCCCCTGTCATGAAGAGATACATAGCAATTCCCATGAAATGGGTAATAAATAAAAAAATACAATCGTTATTGGGACATCCCATAAACTTGGAGAATAAAGAAAAATGAAAATTGTTGTCACAGGTACCAGAGGTATTCCCGGTATACAGGGTGGGGTAGAGACACATTGTCAGGAACTCTATCCTTTGATTGCGGATGAACAACACGAGATCATCGTCGTTCGTCGTCCCAACTATGCTATGGATCGTTCTGTACAAATCTATAAACAAGTTACTATTAAAGATATCAGCGCACCCCGCAGCAAACACCTGGAAGCTTTTGTTCATACCTTTAAAGCTGTGATCTATGCTCGTAAAGTGAAAGCTGACATCGTTCATATTCATGCTGTGGGCCCGGCTCTGATGACTCCTGTCGCGCGTTTGTTGGGTATGAAAGTCGTGATGACACATCATGGTCCCGATTATGACCGTGATAAATGGGGGCGTTTTGCCAAGTGGATACTACGTATGGGAGAAAAAGCAGGAGTCTATTATGCCAATCATATAATTGTAATATCAGAATATATACGGCAAATAATATATCATCAGTATTCAGCAAAAAGAAACGTCACGCTGATACACAATGGAGTAAATGTACCAACGCGTGTAGTTGGTACAGAATATCTTGAAAGTTTAGATTTGACAGAATATGGATATGTTTTGGCTGTAGGACGTTTTGTGAAAGAAAAAAACTTAGACCAACTGGTTGAAGCTTTCACGCAACTTTCTTCACCTTCTATGAAATTAGTAATAGCCGGAGATGCCGACTTTCAAGATGAATATGCTCAAAAGCTAAAAGAAGTATGTTGGAAACAGAAAAATATTTGCCTGACAGGTTTTATAAAAGGAGATAAACTAGCACAATTATATACATATGCAAAAGTATTTGTATTGCCATCCACCCACGAAGGTCTACCTATTGCATTGCTTGAAGCGATGAGCTATGGTTGTCCGGTACTGGCAAGTGATATTCCTGCCAACAAAGAAATAGGACTGCCTGATGAATGTTATTTCAGAAATGGCGATTTTAGTAATTTGCTTCACACCCTAAAAGAAAAGATAGAAATATCTCAGAGCAAACGGATTACTTATGATCTATCATCTTATAGTTGGCATCACATTGCTCAACAGACTAAAGAAATCTATGATTCTTTAATTGTCTAAAACAATATAGGCAAAAGTTTACCGTTCTATAATTCAAAGTACGCTATATTATAAGAATGAATATACAGTCTCCATTATATAATTTTCCACTGCAACGGAAAGGTAACCAATTTATAAAAAGAACTCTCGATATTATATTTGCATCGATAGTTTTGATTCTTATATATCCACTGGCTTATATCATTATTGGGTGTTGCATCAAAATAATGATGCCTGGTAAAATAATCTTTTCACAAAAAAGACATGGACAATATGGGAAAGTATTTACCTGTTATAAATTCCGTTCTATGTTGCCAAATGGTGAAGCTGATATACAGCAGGCATCTCATGAAGATCCGCGTATCACTCCTCTCGGGCGTTTCTTACGTATCACCAGTCTTGATGAATTACCTCAATTTTGGAATGTTCTCAAAGGGGATATGTCTATAGTAGGGCCACGTCCTCATATGCTGATACACACGGAGCAATATTGCAATATTATTCCTGAATACAACAAAAGGCTTATGGTGAAACCGGGAATAACGGGCTGGGCACAGATACACAACTTGCGTGGTGAAACGGAAAAGTTAGACAAGATGAAGAAAAGAGTGGAATATGATATATGGTATATTGAGCATTGGTCATTCTTATTAGACCTAAGAATAATGCTGAGCACAGCGAAAATCATATTTCGATAAGCCTATGCGTAAAGTCTGCTACATACTCACAATCCTGTTTTGTTTCTCTGCATCCTCCGTGATGACAGCACAAAATGGCCTGAAACAACAGAATGTTTCATCTTTCGTTGAATATGGAGCATCTGTCCACACGGGCGATAATACTCCTTTATGGCAAGTAAGTAATCAGCATGGGCTTTCCTCTATCGACAATAATACTTACTTAAGAGGTGGTGCTTTCTATACAGATACAATCCGCCAATGGAGGTTGGAAGGTGGACTGGACATGGCAGTGGCTGCAGGATTTACATCTACCTTTGTTTTGCAACAGGCATACGCAGATATTCGATACAAATGGATAGGATTACTTATTGGTAGTAAAGAGATTAATTCCCCTTTATTAAACCGAGAATTAAGTAGCGGAGGATTACTCTGGTCAGGAAATGCAAGACCCATTCCGCAAGTATGGATAGGCCTTCCTGAATATGTACAGATACTGCCACGCCTTGCCTTGAAAGCAGAAATATCATACGGATGGTTTACTGACAATAAATACCAAGAAGAAAAGGTTGGAGAAGATTTCTGGTATACCAAGAGTATCAAATACCATCACAAGAGTGGATTTCTCCGCATCGGTGTACCACAAGGTAAATGGCAACTGGATTTAGGTATGAGCCTGGATGTACAATTTGGCGGTTACAAAAGTGCCGGAATAGATGCAGGAGATTTGGGAAATAGTTGGAAAGATTATTTCAAAGTATTTATCCCGACTCATGGAGATGACAGTAGTCCGGAGGGTGAACAGATAGCTTATCAAGGTAATTTTATGGGCAGTGAGCATATCCGGATGACCTATCGTCACAATGATTTCTCAATTAGTGCCTATATGGAAAACTATTACGATGATTTCAGCGGAATGGGTAAGCTCAATGGATTTGACGGATTGTGGGGAGTCGAGTATAAATCCAATCATAAGCAAGCTATCAATGGTTTCGTTCTGGAATATTATCAAACTACCAACCAAAGTGGTCCGATGCATGGGTTAGACTTCAGTGAGGTAAAGAAGACAGGGGGAGCCGATGACTACTATAATAATGATTGGTATCCCGGTTGGGTACATTGGGGGATGAGCATGGCCAATCCGTTAATAGCTTCCCCTATTTACAATAAAAATGGCGACATGACCTTCAAATACAACCGTGTACGAGCTATGCATTTAGGTTGGAGCGGAGACATCAGCAGTGAATGGACATACCTCGCAAAACTGTCATATAACAAAACTTGGGGAACTCCTTTCAAACCTATACCCGATATATTAGAAAATTTTTCTACTTTTGCATCAATTATCTATACTCCTCGTAAATGGAAGGGATGGAGGTTCAATGCTTCTATCGCTTTTGATACCGGAGAGATATATGGCGACAATTTAGGTTGCCAGTTGAAAGTACGAAAAATATTCTAAAGAAATGAATTACATACAGACGGAAATTGATGGCGTATGGTTGATTGAGCCAAAAGTGTTTCGCGACGAACGCGGGTATTTTATGGAAGCCTTTAAAGAGGAAGATTTTAAAGCGCACATAGGTGATGTACATTTCGTTCAAGACAATGAATCGAAATCCTCTTTCGGCGTGTTACGCGGACTGCACTATCAAAAAGGAGAATACTGCCAGTCGAAACTGGTACGTGTCATTAAAGGAAAAGTTCTGGATGTGGCAGTAGACCTGCGGCGGACATCCCCGACGTTCGGCAAATATGTCAGCGTGGAACTGAGTGAAGAGAACCAACGCCAGTTCTTCATTCCCCGTGGTTTTGCACACGGTTTTCTGGTATTAAGCGACGAAGCTATTTTTACGTATAAAGTGGATAATGTGTACGCTCCACAGGCAGAAGCATCCATCCGCTTCAATGATGAAACGATAGGCATTGACTGGCCGGTTGCCGAAGAACATTTACTATTATCTCCTAAAGATAAAGCTGCTCCTCTTTTTAAGGATGCAGTATATTTTGAATAAAGAGTATGAAGATAGCTATTGTCGGTACAGGATATGTCGGTCTGGTGACTGGAACCTGTTTTGCAGAAATTGGTGTCAACGTTATTTGCGTAGACACGAACAGTGAGAAAATCGAAGCACTGAAGAAAGGTATCATTCCTATCTATGAGAGTGGTCTGGAAGAAATGGTAAACCGGAATGTGAAAGCCGAACGCCTACACTTCACAACTTCGCTGGAAAGTTGCCTGAATGAAGTGGACGTCATTTTCAGTGCCGTTGGTACTCCTCCTGATGAAGATGGAAGCGCTGACCTTAGTTATGTACTTGAAGTTGCCCGTACTATTGGCCGGAATATGCAGAAGTACATATTGGTAGTTACCAAAAGCACAGTTCCCGTTGGCACAGCTAAAAAAGTACGCGCTGCTATTCAGGAAGAATTGGATAAACGAAGCATTAACATTCAATTCGATGTAGCTTCTAATCCGGAATTTCTAAAAGAAGGTAACGCCATTAATGACTTCATGAGTCCCGACCGAGTAGTAGTAGGAGTAGAGTCCGAACGTGCAAAAAAGCTGATGAGCAAGCTTTACAAGCCGTTTTTGCTGAATAATTTCCGTGTTATATTTATGGATATTCCATCTGCCGAGATGACTAAATATGCAGCTAATTCAATGCTCGCCACCCGCATCAGTTTTATGAATGACATAGCTAATCTTTGCGAACTGGTAGGCGCGGATGTGAACATGGTGCGTAGCGGTATTGGTTCGGATACCCGCATTGGTCGTAAGTTTCTCTATCCCGGTATTGGTTATGGAGGTTCTTGCTTCCCAAAAGATGTGAAAGCACTCATTAAGACCGCTGAACAAAATGGCTACCAAATGCGTGTGTTGCATGCAGTAGAAGAAGTAAACGAACTGCAAAAAAGTATCCTTTTTGATAAGCTTTGCAAGCATTTCAACCATGACCTGAAAGGTAAAACAATTGCTTTGTGGGGGCTGGCTTTTAAACCGGAAACTGATGATATGCGTGAGGCACCTTCACTGGTTCTGATAGATAAATTGCTGAAAGCTGGATGTAAAGTACGCGCCTATGACTCCGCTGCAATGGACGAATGCCGCCGCCGGATAGGAGAGAGCATTTACTATGCAAGAGACATGTATGATGCCGTACTTGATGCTGATGCTTTGATGCTGGTTACTGAATGGAAGGAGTTCCGGTTACCGTCTTGGGCAGTTATCAAGAAGACCATGGAACGAGCTGTAGTACTGGACGGACGCAACATCTATGATAAAAAAGAAATGGAAGAGCAAGGATTTATTTATTATTGCATCGGACATTAAGAATATTAAAACGGAGGGAGTTATGATAAAGTGGGGTACTATTTCTATAGTGCTCGTTATTATGCTGACATCTTGCAATAACGTCAAAAGTGGAGAGACTTCCAGCAAGGAAGATCTGACTGCAAAAGAAATGTTGCAAGGTATCTGGATAGATGACGAGACGGATATGCCGTTAATGCGTATTAGCGGTGATACGATTTATTATGTCGACCCTCAAAATATTCCAGTTTATTTCAAGGTACTTCGCGACACAATATATGTACGAGGTAATACCCCTATAGCTTATAAAATAGACCGGCAGACAGAATACAGTTTTTGGTTCCATTCGCTTTCTGATGAAATCGTGAAACTGCATAAGTCAGAAAACCCGGAAGATACACTGTCATTCTCCAGCCAGGAAGCGGAAGCCATTCCCACTATCTCTGAAGTGGTGCAAAAGGATAGTGTGGTAATGTATAAAGGAACACGTTATCGGGGATACGTCTATATTAATCCTTCCAAAATGAAGGTAATCAAGACTACCTATTCAGATGAAGGAATTGGTATCGACAATATATACTACGACAATGTGATTCATATCTGTGTCTATGAAGGGAAGAATTTACTGTACGGTCAAGATATAACCAAGAAAATGTTCCATACCGTCTTCCCGGAAGAGGTACTCAGTCAAATGATCCTTACTGATATGGATTTCATGGGAGTAAATGGAAAAGGTTATCACTATGAAGCTACGCTCCGTATTCCGGAAAGTTCCGTTTACCACCTTGTGAACCTGACTGTTGATGCTGATAAAGAACTACATATAAAAATGGTGGAGTAGTAAAACTTCACCATTATTTCTTTCTACCACCTTTATTCGCATTTCTGCCTCCCTTGGATGGGCGAAAGTTTCTCTTGCCTCTGCCATCATAACTGCGTGGTTTGTATTCAGGTGCTTCGCCTAACTCCTCGGGTACAGCTATCTTATAAATCTCTTTCTCCAGGAAATTCTCTATCTGCTTGAAATTGCTTTGCTCCTTTTCGTTGATGAAAGTCAAAGCGACACCATCATTATTAGCACGTGCTGTACGGCCAATACGGTGAACGTAATCTTCGCTATCATGGGGAACATCGTAGTTGATCACAAGACGGATATCATCAATATCAATACCACGTGCCACAATGTCAGTGGCAACAAGGATATTTACACGCCCGGCTTTAAATTCATGCATCACCTCCTCACGTTGAGCCTGTTCCAGATCTGAATGCATTTCACCCACATTCAACTTCATCATTTTAAGGGCTTTCGTCACCTCTTTTACCTTCAACTTGGATGAAGCGAATATAATTACGCGTTCCGGTGTTTGTTCAGCAAAAAGGTTGCGGATGATACCCAACTTCTGATTCTCGTAACAAACATATGCTGCCTGCACGATCTTTTCAGCAGGACGTGAAACAGCAAGCTTAACTTCGGCAGGGTTGTTGAGGATGGTATTAGCAAGTTGTTGAATCTTGGCAGGCATGGTGGCAGAAAACATGATTGTTTGCCGTTCCTTGGGCAAGTACTTCACTATCTGCATAATGTCGTCATAGAATCCCATATCGAGCATACGGTCGGCTTCATCAAGAATGAAGTAGGAGACACGCGAAAGATCAACATAACCCAAACTAAGATGAGCAATCAAACGTCCCGGAGTAGCAATTACAACATCAGCTCCCAACATCAACCCTTTTTTCTGTTGTTCAAAAAGTACTCCGTCGTTACCACCGTAAACAGCTACACTACTGACAGGCATAAAATAAGAAAAACCTTCCATCTGCTGGTCTATCTGCTGCGCCAACTCACGCGTAGGCGACATAACAATACAGTTGATGGCATCTTCCGGGTGGTTACCTTCCGATAGTTTATTCAATACAGGCAGCAGATAAGCGGCTGTCTTACCAGTTCCGGTCTGTGCTACGGCTATCAAATCTCTGCCTTCAAGTATAACGGGGATGGATTTCTCTTGTATAGGTGTGCACTCGTCGAAGCGCATGGCTTCCAGTGCATCAAGCACCTGATCATTCAGTTGTAGTTCGGAAAACTTCATGTTTCTTTTTATTTAGCCGCAAAGATAGGAAATAAAGTGATTAACACAAAAGAATGAAGCGACTTTGCAATCCATTCCTTTAATAGCCCGGATGCTGCTCCCATCCCGGATTCATCTGTCTGATTTTCTCTGGAATAGGGAAGACGGTAGTATATCCGTTTTCCTCATCAGGCAGTTGCGGACGACTGCTGTAAGTACGGGTAAATTGTCCGAAACGAATTAGGTCCTGGCGTCTCCAACCTTCCCATGCAAATTCCAACTGACGTTCAGCAAGAAGATTCTCTAAAGTAGCAACACGTTGCGGTACTCCTACACGGGCACGCACTTGGTTCAGTTCTTCATCTCCATCGCGTCCGTCACGAACCTTAGCCTCACTCTTCATCAATAGCACATCTGCATAACGGAACAAGACAATATCATTTTCCATCAGCTTACCATCTTTCATTGCTTTATCATCAATTTCATATTTCTTCATGCGGGCGCCGGCAGTCTTTTCGTAAGGTTCATCGGATATATCTAACTTTACTTTCCACGGCTCGTAAACCAAAACAGTTCCATCGTCCAATTTTACAACGTTACCTTTCAAATCGTAGACTGTACCTGCATAATAGCAGAAATTAAAACGAGGGTCTTGTAGATCGGTATCATATCCAAAGGTCTGCAGGGCTTCAATGGTAGCACTCGATCCGTTTTCACCGGATAATCCCAATGCTTTGGCATGATTATAATGACGTGAGCGGAAAAGATATTGCATCTGATTGGTGTACAGTGTTTTGCTCATAGGTACAGTAAAGATATTCTCAACGGAACTTTCATTGTATACAGCAAAATTAGCTGTATAATCCGGCTCGAGGCGATAGCCAAACGCTGTGATCTTATCACAATAAGTTTCTGCAGCCTGCCAGGCATTTAATGTAGTGCCATCTATTTCGAAAAAGATATTCTTTCCATCAGGACGAACACCATCTGTCCAGTTATTGTCTGTGTAAATTTCGGCATTCAGTGCCAACTTTGCCAGCAAAAAGTATGCAACAGGACGTGTCAAACGTCCGTAATAATTGCCGGAACGGTTGCTGAACTGGGCGGGCAGGAGTGGAGCGGCCTCTTGTAATTCCCTGACTACAAAGTCGAATACATTCTTACGCTCGCTCAACACTATATCTTTTGAAGCAACATTAGAGTGTAAAACCAGTGGTATACGTCCAAACAGATCCATCAGATAATAATAGTACATTGCACGAAAAGCACGTACCTCGGCGCGATAGCCGGGAAGTTCCGCATCAGAGTGGGTTAGAGCATAGGTTTCTATATGTTCCAGAGAGTTGTTACTAAGCATAATTACCTTATAAAGATATTCCCAGGTGGCCTGTATTGCATCATTGTTTACGCCCCATTTATGCAGAAATAATCCTTGCCAGAAACCACCATCATACCAGTCGCCACCTCGGGTAGGCATAATGGCTTCGTCAGTGGTAAAAGTATTCAGGTCATAGATACCACGGCCGGTTCCTTGCAATCCCTGGCTATCAGCATTTCCACCTATGTAATTGTAGAGGGATGCCACTGCATTGAGATAGAGTTCAGAGATATTGCTATAACCTTCCTCTTCAGGCAGTGCATCACGAGACTTTTCTTTCAGAAAACCGTCGCACGAAGTCATTCCCCAGCAAAGGGCAACTAAAATACAAAACGAACAAAATATAGAATTACGTTTCATGACTTTAAGGTTTAGAAGTTTACACTAAGTCCGATAGTATATATGCGGTATAGAGGATAATTGCGTTTATCATCTATTCCCAGAGTAGCATTTACAGACGAACTGTTTATCATAGGCGTTAAGCCCGAGTAACCTGAAATTGTCGCCAGATTGTTAACAGTCAGGGACAGGCGGAACGACTGCAAGTAACGGGTATTCTTCAACGGAACATTCCAACCTAATGTAACATAATCAAAGTTAATGTAATCACCATCTTCCAACCAGTAATCCGTAGCTGTCTGGTCTTTAATGTTCTGCGCAGGCGCTTTTTTCATGACGTTATAATCGGGGAAGCTGTTCATATTCATATAAGTCAATGAAGTACCATTGTACACTTTATGACCGAATGCCCCGTTTATCTGTAGCGATATATCAAAATCTTTATAACGGAAACTGATATTAGAACCAAGTATCGTCTTTGGCACAGCCTGTCCTGCCACATAACGGTCTTCACCATCTTCTAAACTGACACCACCGCCATTCAGATCGGCAATCTGATAGGTATATCCACCATTTCCATCGGATACCAGCCCTGTACAATGGGGCAGATAGAATACACCCAGAGGCTGACCCACAATCTGGTAAACAATATGATTATATCCACCGTGGAATCCTGCACCATCCAGTCCGGCAAGGCTCTTGTATTCTGTAGCTGAAATATGTTCGCCCTGGTAGTTTCCGTCAAGAGAAAGTAATTTGTTTTGCTGGAAAGTCAGATTGGCATTGATATTCAGTTCCATGTCTTTGGTCTTCAGCGGAGTAATGCCGATAGATAGCTCTGTTCCATAATTACGCATAGAACCAATGTTTGCCAGCAAAGTATTATAAGTAAAAGGGGGTACACTCACGTTATAAAGATAAAGCATATCCTTCGTCTTGGAATTATAATAGTTGGCAGTCAGCAGCAATCGGTTACCCAGCAAAGCTACTTCTATACCGGCATTGAATGTCTGTTTCACTTCCCACTTCAAATCCGGATTCGTATTCCGCAACTTATCCATTGTGACTACAGGTGTAGAACCTACCGGTGCAATACCATTAGGTCGCATCAGATTCAACGTAGTATATGAATCAATGCCATTTTGATTGCCCGCCAAACCATATCCTGCACGGATTTTCAGATTATCGATAAAAGAAAGTTTTTCCATAAACTTCTCTTTACTAACTACCCATGCAACAGATACAGCCGGGAAGAATCCCCATTTATGATTACTGCCGAACTTGGAAGATGCATCCCCACGGGCATTCACCGTCAGGATATAGCGGTCATCATATGTATAATTCACGCGCCCCATAAAAGAAACCAAACGAGGATCTTCGTAGTAGGAATTAGTTCCATCCCACGGACGAATGGCACCTCCCTGAAGATTATTATAGCCTAATTTGTCATTACTGAAATTTGTAACTGTAGTGTAAAATCCGGAATATTTGTCTTTCTGTATCTCTGCCAGTCCTAAAACATCAAAAAAGTGTTTCCGCCATTCTTTTTTATAAGACAGCATCAGGTTACCCAGTAATGATTCCATTTTCTTGTCTCCTCTGTATGCCTGCCCTTGTGCCCAGACGGCAACAGGCAGATACTGCGCATTTTCCACTACATTATATGTATAGGAACCGAAAAAAGTCAGTTTCCATGCTTCGGCCAGATTAAACGTCAACCGGGCATGCGTACTGATATGCGATGTAGCATTCTTGTCTTTCACATCCATCCATGCCAACGGATGTGATAACTGGCTGGCATAAGCATATCCATCCCAATTACCAGTCTCCGGATTCTTGTGATTCGGGAAAGTAGGATTATACGAAGCAGCAGAATAGAATATTTTGTGCAGATTCACCAAATTACGTTCCTTTTGTACGGAACCAAACATACCAAGATCGCATTTAAGAAAATTATCGAATACATACTGTGTCATATTCATATTCGATGTGAAGTTCTGCAATTTTTCATTGACAATCACTCCTTCACGATTCATTAGAGCGAGTGAAACACGATAATTGGAAGTATTCGTTCCTCCCGAAAACGCGATATGATGATTATGCTGTAATCCCGTTTGCTCGATCTCTTTCTGGAAATCTGTATTGTTTCCCATATCCAAAATAGAGATGCCAAGCTCCTGAGCCAATGCCCGGAATTCATTTCCATTGAGCATCCTCACTGTTTTATAGCTCGAGGCAATGCCGAAACTTCCATTATAGTTAACGCTTGTACGCCCGCTGACACCTTTTTTTGTAGTAATCTCAATCACACCCGATGCTCCGCGCGAACCGTACTGTGCAGTTTCCGAAGCATCTTTCAGGATAACAAAGCTTTCAATATCCGCCGGATAAATAGATGTAAGCATACTCAGGTCACCAAAAACTCCGTCTACAATAATTAATGGGTCATTTCCAGTAGTCAGGGAGGTAGTGCCACGCAGGCGGACAGCATCCAGCGCAGCAGGTCCATTCGAACCTTTCAGAATCGTCAATCCCGGTACCCGTCCACGGATAGCATCCAACGGATTGGTAATCTGGTCTTTATTCATCTGATTTTCCGTAATTCTTTCCACCAGGCCAGAAAGATTCTTACGGAGTCCGGTGGCATATCCAACAGTGGTTATCGAATCGGGGAGGGTAACATGGAGTTTTGTTTGTGCGACAGCAGGTAAGCCGACTGCAACTAAAAGTAAAGAGAGACAGAATAGGTTCCTTATTCTCTTCATAGTATTCAAATTTAAGAGGTTCCGCAAATATATATGTCACTATATGAAACAAATATATTTGCGGAATAGTTCAACTCATTTCGGCAAATCGATATATGAGTCTTTGAAGCCTAAGAAATAGAGTACCCCATCCAAACCAATCGTGTTAATAGATTGCTTTGCATTGGCAACCACTTTCGGTTTGGCATGGAAAGCAATGCCCAATCCGGCAACGCCCAGCATCGGAAGATCATTCGCTCCGTCACCCACAGCAATGGTCTGAGCAATGTCTACCTTCTCTACCTGTGCAATGAGACGCAACAATTCAGCTTTTCGCTTACCATCTACCACATCTCCCAGATAACGGCCGGTTAACTTGCCGTCCACTATTTCCAATTCATTGGCATATACATAGTCAACGCCATATTTCTTTTGAAGATATTGCCCGAAATAAGTGAAACCACCGGAAAGGATGGCTATCTTGTAACCATACTTTTTCAATACATACATCAGGCGGTCTACACCTTCCGTAATGGGCAGATTCTCTGCTATTTCCTGCATGACAGATTCATCCAGACCTTTCAACAGAGCTACACGCTCACGGAAACTTTCAGTAAAATCTATCTCACCACGCATAGCACGCTCAGTGATGGCTTTCACCTCATTGCCCACACCGGCGCGTATAGCCAATTCGTCAATTACTTCCGTTTCAATCAGAGTAGAATCCATATCGAAACAGATCAGTCGGCGCATCCGGCGATACATATTATCAAGCTGGAAAGAGAAGTCCATTTCCAGTTCGCTCGCCAGCTTCATTAACTGTTCCTGCATAGCAATACGGTCTTTCGGAGTTCCCCGGACAGAAAACTCTATGCAGGCACGCGTACGCGAATCACATTCATCCAATGGGATACGCCCCGTCAGGCGTTTGATAGCATCGATATTCATCCCCTGTTCAGCAAGAATACGGGTAACGGCAGAAATCTGGCGGGCAGATAATTTACGCCCCAGCAGAGTAAGGATATAGCGGTTCTTTCCCTGCATATTCACCCAATCTTCATATTCCTTTACTGAAATAGGATAGAAGCGAATCGTCACTCCCAAAGAAGACGCTTTGAAAAGCAACTCTTTCATAATGAATCCTGAATGTTGTTCCTCTGTCTTACATAAGATACCTAATGACAGTGTATTATGGATGTCGGCCTGGCCAATGTCAAGAATAGTAGCGTCGTATTTTGCTAAAATTTCTGTAACAGATGCAGTCAATCCCGGACGATCTTCGCCCGTGACCCGGATAAGTATAAGTTCTGTACTCAATGGTTGCATAAAAGTTGTTTATCTAAATTAATGAATAACACGATACAAAAGTAGGCAAAATTTCTAATGCTAATGAGAAAACACATCATAATCTATTCATCAAATGCATCATATATATCATATTGAGGGATATCCTGAGATGCAAAACATGTTATATAACATGAAAAAGTCAATCGTTTACTTGATTTTCTATAATAATATTGTACCTTTGTCCCCGATTTGGAACAAATGGTTCTATAATCTTAGTAAACGTTGATAGTATATTTGTTTGTTAAGACGTTATTTCATCGTCCGACAAACACTTATAAGTCAACCAGTATTAACCAAAACCGCCTTACATGAAGCATGTAAAATGGATTTTTGTTGTATTACTAATTAGTTCCTTGACTTCTTTCGTA
>ERZ773183.727-NODE-727-length-34919-cov-3.036915_pt1 | contig 34919 bp, 35 predicted proteins | sample MGYA00580532_ERZ773183 | MGnify/ENA primary metagenome ERZ773183 (study PRJEB29015, sample SAMEA2737791) | human gut metagenome | biome: human gut; feature: human-associated habitat; material: faeces | place: China | collected 2012 ...
CGACCCGCAGCAGATTGATATACGGCTTGGTGCCGTTGGCAAACACGCAGGCCAGCGCATAAAAAAGCGCAGTCTTATCGTTCCATTCGTCCCGCGTCAGCAGGGCCAGCATGACGTAATAGCAGCCCAAAAGCGTCGCGTCGTAGCTCAGCGACGCACCCATGTAGAGCGACATCGGCATAAACATAATGCACAAAAACGCTTCTTGAGAAAGAATTGTAAGATATGTACTATGGATTCATAGAAAGGAGGCAGACATGAAAAACAAAATCAGGATTGTAAAGAATACAAATCCGCAAAAGCTTAAAAAAGGAATTTTGCAATTATATATACTTGCATTGATTCCCCTTATCTTCGTCATTATATTTAATTACCTTCCAATGGGAGGGCTGCTGATGGCATTTAAGGATTACAGTATTCGGAAAGGGGTATTCAGAAGTCCCTGGGCAGGTCTTAAATATTTCAAACAGCTGTTTAACACACCTATATTTCCTCAGATATTAAAAAATACCATAATTTTGAGTCTGGAGTCATTAGTCATTGGTTTCCCGGTTCCTATCATTCTGGCGCTGGCATTTAATGAACTGAGCAGCGAGAGGGTAAAGAAAGCGCTTCAGACATTTACCTTTGCTCCCTATTTTATTTCCACAGTAGTGGTAGTAAGTATTATGACCCAGGTATTTTCTTACCGTTATGGAGTGGTAAATTCTTTTTTGAATCTGTTTGGTATGGAATCCATTGATTTTATGGGGACAAAATCCTTTTTCAGGCCGGCATATATTTTTTCAGGAATCTGGCAGAGCGCAGGCTTTAATTCTGTCCTTTATATCGCGGCGCTGTCCGCGGTGGATACCTCATTATATGAAGCGGCGGCCATGGACGGAGCAAACAGGTGGCAGAAGGTTATAAATATTGATTTGCCCTGTATTATGCCTACTATAATTATCACATTGATACTAAATACGGGAAATATCCTGAGCATCGGTTTTGAAAAAGTATTTCTGATGCAGAATCCTGTTAATTATGCCTCTTCGGAAATTATTTCCACTTATGTTTATAAAGTTGGTATTGAACAGGCACAATTCAGTTTTTCCACGGCGGTAGGCCTGTTCAATTCGGTGATTAACTGTATTGTATTGTTCCTGGTAAACAGTTTCGCTCGTAAAGTAAGTGAGACAAGCCTGTTTTAAGGAGGGGCAGATTAAATGCACAACAATAATATTATGAAAAAAAGTCCGGCGGACAGAATATTTCTTGCCATTGTATATCTGTTTCTTGGATTGTTTGTATTAGTGGTTCTGTACCCTCTTATCTATGTGGTCAGTTGTTCTTTTTCATCTCCCCAGGATTTGGTGGCAGGAAGAGTATTTCTGTGGCCTGTGAATCCGGGACTGCAGGGGTATAAAGCTGTTCTGGGAGATGAGCGGGTATGGAGCGGATATGGGAATACTATTGTATATACCGTACTGGGAACCTTAATTGGTACGGCAGTTACCTTTATCGGAGCCTTTGTATTGTCGCGGAAGGAATTCCCCATGAGAGGGCTGTTAACCACTGTTTTTGCCATCACCATGTTTTTCGGAGGAGGTACCATTCCGACATATTTGCTGCTGAAGCAGCTTCACATGCTGAATACTGTATGGTCAATTGTATTGCCGGGGGCATTTAATGTGTGGCTTGCTATCGTGGGACGTACTTTTATCCAATCCTCTATTCCGGAAGAATTGTTTGAAGCTACATGCCTTGATGGAGGTGATTATTTCCAGTATCTTACCAGAGTGGTGCTGCCCCTGGCTAAGCCGATTCTGGCCGTATTGGCTCTGAACTTTGCCCTGACCCACTGGAATTCCTATTACAGTGCACTGCTGTATTTGAATGAGAGTGTGAAGTTCCCTCTTCAGCTGGTTCTCAGAAATATCCTTTTGAATAACCAGGTGGATATAACGCAGATGAGTTCGGATGCCTTGGATATGATGAATAAGCAATATCTTTCAGAATTATTGAAATACTCCCTGATTATTATTTCCAGCGTTCCGTTAATGATTACATATCCGTTTTTACAGAAGTATTTTATAAAAGGGGCTATGGTAGGTTCTGTCAAAGGATAAATTTAAAATGAAAATCTAAAGCGTATGCTTGATTTTAATAAAAAATATAAGGAGAAAAAGGGTATGGTATTAAAAAAGATGATGTCGGTGTTACTGGCTTCCGTGATGGTGCTGTCATTGGCAGCCTGCGGAAACAGTAAATCAGAGGGAGGTGTTTCTTCTTCAGCAGAGAGTGGTTTGGCAGAGAACGGGACTGCAGAGGAAAAGGAATATGACGGAGAATTTGATGAGAATGGACTGTCAAAGCCCGGCCAGCTTCCGATCAGTAAGGAACCCATTACTATGAGTATTTTCGTAGGCCAGCAGCCGGGAGTGGTTGATATAACCAAGCATTCTATTTTTAAGGAATTGACCGAGAAGACCAATATTAACTTTGAATTTATTGTAGCACCTCAGGAAGGTGCACAGGATAAGCTGAATATGCTTCTGGCAAGCGGGGATTATCCGGATATTATTATCGGCGGTTTTTTTACCAATGCAGATCTTGTTAAATATGGTACAGGTGAAAATATTCTGATACCTTTAAACGATTTGATTGAAGAAAATTGCGTCAACCTGAAGGAACGCTGGGAGGATGCACCGAAGATCAAGGAAATGATGACCACTCCCGACGGGAATATCTATGGAATTCCCAGTCTGGATTCCGGCGGGCTTGGACATGGTGCGGTGAATTATAAGGTCTGGATGAATAAGGAATGGCTGGAAAATGTAGGTATGGAAGCGCCGCAGACAACAGAAGAATTCCGGGCAGTCCTTGAAGCCTTCAAAGAACAGGATGCTAACGGAAATGGGGATCCCAATGATGAAATCCCGTTCTCAGGTGCGATTAATACATGGGCGGCAGAAGTATATCCATATCTTATTAATGCATTTGATTATTTTGACCCTTCCAACGGTTATCTGAAGCTGAAAGATGGAGTTATCAGCGGTACGGCGGGTACTGACGGGGGCAGAGAAGGCCTGAAATATATTGCCGGCCTGTATGCAGACGGACTTATCGATCCGGCGGCACTGACTCAGGATGAATCCCAGCTGTCAGCTTTGGGAACGAAGGAGGAGGTTATCTGCGGTACAGCAGCATGCGGACATATCGGCATGTTTGTTGATATTAATGATATACAGCGTTCGGCTGCTTATGATAATCTGCTTCCGCTGGAGGGGCCTGACGGATACAGAGGGATCCCCACACAGACAGAGCCTGTGGTTTCAGGCGCAGCTTTTGTAATTACAGATAAGTGCCAATATCCCGAAGCAGCTATAAAGCTGGCAGATTTATTCTGCGGTGAGGAATGGTCTCTGCGTACTCAGGTTGGTATCAAGGGACAGCAGTGGGACGATGCGGATGAAGGTACTTTCACAATGGATGGAACTACACCTGCCACACGGAAATATCTGGAAATGCGAACCCAGAATGCAACCGCAGCAGAGGATATCAAATGGCACTGGACACTGCGTCTGGTAGAACCGGACTGGAAAAATACATTCCAGGTAGTGGGAGATATCACGGATCCGGCCAACTACGAAGCGAGACTGATTCAGTGTACACAGAAACTTGCACCTTATGCCGCAGATGCGGAATATATCCCGCCATTTTACATGGAAGTGGAAAAGGCTAATCAGGTTGCCAGTATGAAAACAGCTATTGATGATTATGTAAAGGCATCGTTCATAGAATTTATTACGGGCGCCAAAGATCCGGAAAAGGATTGGGATGCATATCTGGCAGGCCTGGATAAATTACAGTATAATGATTATATTGCTTTGAACCAGGAGGCATATGATTCCACATATAAATAAAGGATGACTGTAATACTGTATAAGAACAGTCAATGAGCAGGGAGGCATCCGGCGCCGGGGAGGTACCGGATGCCGTTTCAATATAAAGGGGAGAGGACTATGACGTGGTCTGTAAAAGAAAGAAAAAAGGAATGTGAACCGGACTATTTATTCCAGGTCTTTTCAGAAAAGGAATGGGAGGAATACCCGTTCGCAGGAGAAGAAAAGCTGCAGTGGTTCAGAGATGCCAGGCTGGGACTTTTTTTCCATGTGGGAATTTCTGCCGTGGGCGGCGTAGATATCGGCTGGCCCCGTCAAACGCATAAGCTGCCGGATCCGGGACAAGGAACGGTGCCGGATGAGGTATATGACAGCTGGGCCGGACAGATAAAGATGGAAAATTTCCATGCGGAGGAATGGATTGACCTGGCGATAAAAGGTGGTTTCCGTTATGTAGTCATTATTACAAAGCATCATGATGGTTTTCATATGTGGGATACCGCCTGGTCAGAATATAAAATAACCAATGCTCCCATGGGAAGGGATTATCTGAAGGAATTAATTGATGCCTGCCATGAGCGAAAAATACCGGTAGGACTGTATTATTCCCAGAGAGACTGGCACCATGAGGATTATGAACCTGTGGATGCCGCTATTGCGGAACGCAGTGAGAACATACCCTTTTACGAGATAAAGGATGGGAAGGAATGGCGCTATGGAAAACGGCATCCCGATTATATCATGTATCTTCATCGGACCGTGCTGGAGCTAATGAAAAAATACGGCAAAATTGATATCCTCTGGTGGGATGCCTGCTGGTTCGGAGGCATGTTTACAGAACCTATGTGGGAAACCCTGAAGCTGGAAAAAGAAGTGCGAAAGTGTCAGCCTCATATTTTGATTAACAACCGGGCTAGTGTACCCGGAGACTTTGATACTCCCGAATGCAGAGTGGGTTTTATGCAGAGGGATCGGGCATGGGAAACCTGCATGCCGATGGGCAGGGAATGGGCGTGGACAGGTAATGGACTGAAGCCATGGGAGGAAATCATGCATGAGTTCCTGTATTCGGTATGCGGGGATGGTAATTATCTCCTGAGTATCGGTGCCATGCCCGACGGAAAAATAGCACCTGAGGAAACGGAATACATAATCAGAACAGGAAAATGGATGAAGCAATACGGAGAATCGGTTTACGGCACAAGAAGCGGGCCGTGGAATCCTGGGAATTATGGGGGAAGTACTTTCCGTGGAAAAACGATCTATCTGCATCTTTTAAACAGACCTCTGCAGGAAAAACTGATATTGCCTTTTCCTACAGAAGGAGGTAAGGTGCAGGAGATTACCTGTATGTCAGGAAGTATGCCTGATATCATACTGGAAAAAGGAAAATTAGAACTGACCAATATTTGTATACCGGAAACCTGTGTGGATTTGATACTGCGTATTCAGATGGAGAACGAAATGGAACTGTCTCTGCAGGGAATTGATGTGGAACAGCTTTTGGACTGCTTCCGGAAAGAGCCGGCACTGTATGGCAGTGTCCTTGCCTTTTGCGGGGAAGAAAAGAAAGAATTTTTCTGTGACCTGGGGCAATTACATAAAGCTACCGGGATACAGGGGGAATTCAGAAGGGGAAAATTGGCTCTTGCACTTTCCGCAGATGGAATAAGCTGGGAAACATGTAATACGGGAGAGTGGGGCATAGGAAAGCCGCAGCTTATACTTAAGAGCTATGAAGCCGGAATGGAGAGTGTGGGGAAAACCGCACGCTTTATACGGATAAAGGCGGAAAATGAAATGAAGAATATTGAGGTCTTCGGGTTTTAGGGGGAAAGGAAAATGGTATTGAGGGAATTTGTAAATCCACCTGAAAAATATGGGGAAGTTTCTTTTTTCTGGTGGCATGGTGACAAAATTGAAAAAGAGAAGCTGCACTGGATACTGGAACAGCTTAAGGATAAGGGGATTGCAGGAATCCAGCTGAATTACTGTCATTCTGATAAAGGCGGGCTTCAATACGGGCTTACTATGGATTCGGATCCGCGTCCCTTTACTTCAGAATGGTGGGAACTGCTCGGCTGGCTGCTGGAGGAATGCCGGAAGGATCATATGGCTTTCAGTCTCAGCGACTATACCCTGGGAGCACCCGGACAGGGGAGCTATATGGATAGGGTACTGGCCGGACATCCGGAGTTCGGGGGTCAAAAGCTGGAATGGCGGAATGGCCGTGTGGAGATTGTGAAAGTGCCGTATTCTGCAAATCCTATGGCGAAGGGGATTGGAGAAGCTGTAGCGGATGAATTTTATGGAGCATTTGAACGCCATTTCCCCGGAGAATGCGGGAAACATATTAACTTTTTCTTTTCTGATGAGCTGAATTTTAATATACGGGGAAATCTTTGGTGCGAGGATTTTCGGGAAGAGTTTCGGAAGAGGAAGGGGTATGATATTACGGAAAAATGGGAGGCTATTTTTCAGGATATCGGGCCGGAAACCCCTAAGATCAGGCTGGATTATTACGATGTGATAGTTGCCTTAAGCGAGGAAGCTTATTTTAAACCGGTATATGAATGGCATGAAAGCCGGGGAATGACTTTTGGCTGTGATCATGGGGGAAGAGGACAGGACGTTACGGAATTCGGTGATTATTTCAGGACAATGAAATGGAATCAGGGACCGGGCAATGATCAGCCCAGACTGGCCTCCAATATTATCAAGAGTAAGGTCTCGGCATCCATAGCCCATTTGTACCACAGCCCCCGGGTGTGGCTGGAGGGTTTTTATTCCAGCGGCTGGCAGACTTCCTGCGCGGATGTGGCAGATGCGGTATTCCGTAATTTCGGCCTGGGACATAACCTTTTGTCCCTTCATGGCCTGTATTATTCTACCCATGGAAGTATGTGGGAATGGGCGCCTCCCTGCAACCATTATCATATGCCTTATTGGAATGAAATGGAGACACTGCTGGAATGTACAAAACGTCTCAGCTATTTTCTGGCTCAGGGTGTACACAGATGTGATGCTGCCATTATTTATCCTGTGGCGGCTATGGAGGCAGATGAGGAACAGGGGAAAGCTTCGGTTGCCATGGCTTTTGACATGGGGCACTGTCTGTACCAAAATGGAATTGATTTTGATTTTATCGATTTCGAAAGTGTACAACGGGCGGAGGTACGGAATAACAGGCTGTGTGTGTCGGGGGAAGAGTACCGGTATCTCATCCTGCCGGATATGAAAAATGTACGGTTTGGCATGTTTCAGGCTCTTGTCCGCTTCGCAGAAGCAGGAGGCACGGTGCTTGTTCTGGGAGATCTGCCTGAAGGCAGCGACAGGATGGGACGGCAGGATCCTCTTCTGGATGAGCTTTGCGGTGTATTGAAAGAAAAAGGGAAAATATTTGCAGACGCAGAAGCAGCAGAAGTTTATATCTGTCAGCAGGGAGATTTGGATCTGGAAACAGGAATAAAAGAAGTATTTTATCAGCACAGGGTAATAGACGGACGGGACTGTTACTATCTCTATGGGGTGGAAAAAGGGAAAGAATGCCGATTCCGGGCATCAGGCATACCGGTATTGCTGAATCCATGGTCGGGAAAGAGAATGCGGATTGCAGATTTTGATACGGATGGATGTACGACAAGGCTACGTTTTCCCTTTACGAAAAAAGAGCCGGTACTCCTTGTATTTGAAGAGGATTGCCCGGAGACAGAGGTACTGCCTGTATTTGATAAAACTCCGGAGACAAGATTGGATCTGCGGGGAGACTGGGAATGCGAAATCATACCAACTATGGACAACCAATATGGAGATTACCGGCTGCCAGCCGAAGAGGCTTTTATCGGTCCGGAGGCCAGGGAAGCATTATACTGCATTACAGAAGAGGACATGACGGAAAATAAAGCTGCCGGAAGATGGCGCTCGGAATGGCTTTCTTATGGAGAATACTTCTGGATCTGTCAGGGACATGAGGCGCAGGAAAAAGAATTTGCCAGGATGGAGAATCCGGTAAAAGGTTTTGAGCCGTCGGTTGTATCCATGAAATACGGGGTAAAAGGGGACGCCGGGTACCAGGGCAGCTATCACGGCCTGAAGGGAAAACTGTCGGATGAATTTATCACCCTTGGGAAAAAGCGGCTGACCTTTGCCGGTTCATCCAGTGTTTATGAGGGGGAAGGCTGTTATTATGTCTTTTTCATCTTTTATGGGGAAAAGGAGATGACAGTACATATGGAAACAGGAGAACTGAAGCCATGTTCCGTATGGGTGAACCATGTAAAAGTGACGGAGGAGGAAGTGCTTCTGCAGGAAGGAAGCAACTATGTGCTGTTAAAATATGACAGAAGCGGACGCACCTTCTTTACCCTGCTGAAAAAGAATGGATTTGTACAGGAACGGCCCTTAGTGACCAAATGGTATCAAAACAGCGATATCATTCCTTTCGATCCGCATCCGGATTATGCAGGAAAACTTTGCTGGTACCGCTTTACGGCTCCTCCCGGGATGAAAGGAGTCCGTCTTTCCACAGTAGGGGATACCCATGTATATATCGATAAAGAGGAACTGAAAGCAGAGAACGGCGTTTACTTTTGCAGGGAGCCATATCCCGGATCAGCAGAGGTACTGGTAAGCATTCGCCAGGAAAGGGGATGTTATGGCTGTAATGCGTTCCTGGAGCCCGTAGGCTTTGTGTTGGGAAAAGGGATTCTGCAGCTGCCTCTGGAACGGGAAAAAGAGGGACTCCGTTTTTATTCCGGAGGGATCCGGCTGTGCAAAGATGTGGATATAATAAAAAAGGAACATATGAAGCTTTGCACCGGCAGCCTGGGAAGTGCAGTTGCCGTTTATATAAACGGAAAAAAGGCACTCAGTCTGGTTGCAGATCCCTATGAAGGAGACATAACAGATTTTCTCCAGGATGGAAGAAACAGAATAGAGCTGGTCTGCTATAATACTCTTTATAATCATATGCTCACAATTCCTACGAATTATAATTATGAAAAAAGCCCGGACTGGAGATTGGATATCTGAGAAACTGCCGGCTGTACAGAGTGGAAAACCCGGCAGATGCCGCGGCAGGACATTAAATATCGGTAGGGCTGGCATAAGGAAAAATTAGCAATCCACTGGTGTGTCCGTCATAATTGTGCTATTATTATATATAACGTCAACTATTTAGCTGGCAGGGGAAAGCCTTTCTCCTGCCAGCTGATTATTATGCGGGCAGACACAGGAGACCCGCAGTATGCCCTAAAAGTAATGAGGAAAGAGGAGAAGAGTGATATGGAAGCAATGACACAGGATGAGGCGCGCAGGCAGGCGCATTATGAAAAAATGACACAGACACCGGTTCCTAAGCTGGTAACCACGCTGGCAATTCCCACGATCATAAGCATGATGGTATCTGCCATTTACAATATGGCGGATACCTTTTTCGTGTCCCAGCTGGGAACGAGCGCGGTGGGGGCGGTAGGAATCGTATTTTCCCTGATGGCTATTATCCAGGCCGTCGGCTTTACACTGGGTATGGGTTCAGGAACCATCGTATCCCTGCATCTGGGGGCGAAGGAAGACGATAAGGCGACCTGCGCGGCCAGTACGGGATTCTTTACTGCTATCGTGATGGGGCTTTTGCTCACCATCTTCGGATCCATTTTTGTAGTGCCGCTGATGCGGCTTCTGGGCGCCACGGAAACCATACTTCCCTATGCGAGGGATTACGGGCAGTATATCCTTCTGGCAGCTCCGATCATGTGTGCATCCTTTGTAATGAATAATATTTTCCGCTGTGAAGGAAAATCCGTGCTGGGAATGCTGGGAATCGGCACGGGCGGAATCCTGAACATCATCCTGGATCCCATTTTTATTTTCGGCCTGGGACTGGGAACGGCAGGAGCGGCTATCGCAACAGCATTAAGCCAGACGGTCAGCTTTATCATTCTGCTGATATTATTCCTGAAAGGAAAGAGTGACGTACGATTACGGATTACCAAGGTTTCCAAAAAACTGAAAACCTATGTTGATATTATCACGACAGGTATGCCCACCCTCTGCAGGCAGGGGCTTGCCAGCCTCGCTTCGGTGGCTTTGAATGTAAATGCCGCTATTTATGGGGATGCGGCAGTGGCGGCCATGAGTATTGTAGGAAGGCTTATGTTCTTTATGTTTTCTGCCATGCTGGGCTTCGGTCAGGGCTTCCAGCCGGTAGCGGGCTTTAACTACGGCGCGAAAAAATATGGAAGGGTGCACGAGGCTACCCGTTTTACAATCCTGGTAGGTACGGTGGTGATGGCGGTATTCAGCCTTGTGATTTTTATTTTTTCTCCTCAGATATTGATGGCTTTCCGCAGGGATGATGCTGTGGTTATTGAGCTTGGCAGCTTTGCCCTGCGGGCGCAGTGTTTGGTCATGCCGTTCTGCGGAGTCACGACAACAGCGAATATGGCGCTGCAAAGCACCGGACAGTCAGGCAGGGCCACTTTCCTTGCCTTGTGCAGGCAGGGCGTGTTTTTCCTTCCGCTGATTCTGATCCTGCCGCGTTTCTGCGGTGTCCTCGGAGTTCAGCTGGCACAGCCGCTGGCGGATGCGTGCACCATGGCGGCATCCATACCGTTCCTGGTGGCATTCATGCGCAGGCTGAAGGTGATGAATGTACAGGAGGGTGAAAACCTCTGTAAAGAATGAGGTATCTTTGCGGGAAATACATAGAAACAGCGGGAAGGAGTGTTTTATGCTGCAGGCCATTCAGGACAGAAGAAGTATACGGAAATATAAACAGGATGAAGTTACCTATGCGGCCGATCTTGATCGCCAGATTAAAGCTGCCGAGGCTGAAGCCGCGGGCGGGAATGCTGGCGCCGTCCTCCAAAAACCGGCAGCCCTGGAGGTTTATTGTGGCAGCGGGCAGAGAGAAGGAAAGCTTTCTTGATGCCATGCGCTCCGGTCTGGAACGGGAAAAGACGCAGCCGCTGCTGCCGGAGAGCGCCTGTTATCTTGGCGGCGCGGAAAATACCTTTCGGATCATGGAGCAGGCGCCGGTGCTTATTTTGATTCTCAATACCCTGGGAGTTGATCTTCATGCCGCTGCAGGGCCGGAAGAGCGCATTTTTGAGATATGCAATGCGCAGTCCATAGGGGCGGCTGTTCAGAATATGACGCTCACGGCGACGGAACTCGGCCTGGGAAGCCTGTGGATATGTGATACTTATTTTGCCTATCAGGAATTATGCTGCTGGGCGGGCGGAGACCTGGCTGCGGTAATGGCGCTGGGGTATCCCGATGAGGAACCGGGTCCCAGACCCCGGAAGAGTTTGGAAGAGGCTGCAGAGTGGAGGATATAGATATAGAAGCTTTTTATAAGGAAATAGGGAATGAGGCCTGCTCACGATACATGAGCGGGCCTTTCTTTTTAGAGACAGCATATATTTCAGATCCGAATGAATCCTTTCTAACCTAACTATGAGGCCGGTTCCGGAAACCATGTTATGGCAATGAGATAACCTGTTGCCCCTGAAAGTTAACCTCTTGCTTCTTTTCTATTTACGATTTCACGGATTTCTGTATAATGATAACTATCAGCAGGGCAGTTAAACATCTGGGTAAATGAAAGGTAAAATTATGAGGGTGAGAATTGAAATTGAACCGGAACTTCCGGAAGATGAAGTCATTATCCGGTGCAGGAAGGTGGAGGAACATATCCTGAAGCTTCAGCAGATGGCTGTGGATTCCGGGCCGGGAGACAGCTGCATCGCTCTGCAGAGCGGAGATACCAAATATTATGTCCCACTGGCGCAGCTCCTGTTTTTTGAAACGGAGGGGAAGCTGGTCCAGGCCCATACGGCAGATAGGCTGTATCTGACGGACCGTAAGCTTTATGAACTGGAAGAAAGCCTTCCCGGCAGTTTCATGCGGATATCAAAATCCACGATTGTAAATCTGGATTACATTTATTCCATAACAAGAAACCTGACCGCTTCCAGCATTGTTGAATTTTATGGAACGGCCAAAAAAGTCTATGTTTCCCGAAATTATTATAAAGCCCTGACCGAAAGGCTGGGAGAGAAGAGGAGAAAAATATAATGAAGAAGAAAAATGTTTTTTGGGGCCTGTTATTCATACTTGGGGCACTTGCTGTCCTTGTAAGCAAGCTGGGTGTTTTTGAGGGTCTGGGCTTTTGGTCGGTCCTGTTTTCCATCGGCCTGATAGGGATCCTGATTAATGGAATTATACACAGAAGCTGGGGGACGATTCTTTTTTCTGTTGCGTTTCTTGCCATTGTCAACAGCAGGCTTCTTGGCATTGAAAAGCTGGTTCCCTGGCCGGTGCTGGGCGCGGCGCTTCTGGGAACAATCGGTCTGAATATGCTGTTCCCCTCCAGACACCATCATGGCCATTATGTGTATAATGGGGGAATCGGCGGAGAAGTGGGTGAAGTGGAATATCATGAGGAAGTGAGCAATGACGGATCGGAGCAGGTAAACTGTGGAGTGAGTTTTCATTCTTCCGTCAAATATATCCAGTGTACACAGCTGAAAAGTCTCAATCTGGACAGTTCCTTCGGCGGTCTGACAGTGTATTTGAATAATGCGGTACTTAAAGGTCATGAAGCCTTTGTGAATGTGGATGTTTCCTTCGGAAACATGGAGCTTTATATCCCTGCGGGCTGGCGTGTGATCTGCAATGTTTCCTCCTCCTTCGGGAGCGTGCAGGAGCATGGACGCTGCAGAGGGGAGGAAGCGGATATGCTTACCATCAATGGTGAGGTTTCCTTTGGAACCCTGGATATATACTATATTTAATGAGCGAATAACAGAGAAAAGCACCGGGAGCGATAAGAAGCTTATCGTTTCCCGGTACTTTTTGTACCGTATGCAGCCGAATAGAAAAAATCGGCGGAGAATAAATGAATGGAGGCAGCACATGATTGAAAAACTGGCATTTTCACTTGGAAGAAATGACGAACTTCCTAATATCGAGTTGGCGCAGCAGCTATGTAAGGAAAACAATGCAGAAGGCATAAAAGAAATAGTTGAAGGCCTGAAAAACAAGGATAAGCGGATTGCGAATGATTGTATTAAGGTTTTATATGAAATCGGAGATAAAAATCCTGCTTTGATTGCCGAATATGCAGATGTATTTATAAATCTTTTAAACTCACGCAGCAACAGACTGGTCTGGGGGAGTATGACTGCTTTAGCCTCAATAGCGGAACTGGTTCCGGAGGCTATACATGAGAGGATAGCTTTACTGCTGCAGGCTCTTGAGAATGGCAGCGTTATTACAGTGGACAACTGTGTTTCCGTCCTGGCAGGGCTTTGTAAAGCAAATGCAAAATATAAGGAAGAACTGTTTCCTGTATTATTAGAACACCTTAAGACATGCAGGCCAAAGGAAACAGCTCAGCATGCCGAACGCATCGCAGTCTGCGTAGATAAAGATAACAGGGATAGTTTTATAGAGGTGATTGATAAAAGGATGGAATATTTGCCCAAATCCCAAATTAATCGTCTGCAGAAACTGAAAAAAGCGTTAGGTAATCTCGGATAAGTAATCTAAAGTAAATGCTCTCAAGCAGGAAAATTGGCTTGATAAAGTACGGAAAACCTCATATGATTAACAGGACAGCAATTATGCGTTTGGAAAAAGAGGTAAGATAATGTACGATTTTATTATTATAGGGGCAGGGCCTGCGGGCTGTACGGCTGCCGCGCAGTTAGCAGAGAGGGGCTTGAAGGTACTGCTTGTGGAAAAATGCAGGCTGCCCAGATATAAATCCTGCTCAGGCGTCCTGATAAAAAAATCCATGGATTTGGTAAGGCTTTATTTTGGGGAGGAAACCCCTCTGCATACCATGTGCACACCCACAGATAACAGAGGGATGATATTTACCAACGATAAAGGAAAAGAATACCGTTTCGAGCAGGAAGGGCTGAATGTCTGGCGCAGCGGTTTTGATAACTGGCTTGCCGGCAAAGCCGTGGAAAGAGGGGCGCAGCTGAGGGACTGTACGACGGCTATATTCTGTGAAGACAGGGGAGAATTCGTGTCTGTTACCCTGCATGGGGATAAAACGTATACGGAAAAAGCGAGGTATGTCCTGGACTGCGAGGGCGTAGTGGGAGCATTGAAAAGAAAGATAATGGGCAGAACAGACGGTTATATAACGACCTTTCAGACCTTTAACCGGGGAAGCATCGAACTTGACAGCCATTATTTCTATGCTTATCTTCAGCCTGAATTATCCCAATACGACGCCTGGTTTAACGTGAAGGATGAGCTTCTCGTACTTGGGGTATCGGTAAAGGAACCGGAAAAAACGGAGTACTATTATGAAAAATTCCTATCCTATATGAAAAAGGAACACCATTTGTACATAGAGGAACAGACCAAAGCGGAAAAGTGGCTTATGCCCCATATCCGTCCCGGCTGTATGGTTGATTACGGCAGAGGCCGGATTTTATTTGCAGGTGAAATCGCAGGTTTTCTCAATCCCATGGGGGAAGGCATTTCCGCAGGAATGGAAAGCGGATACCAGGCGGCGGAAGCGGCGGCATCGTATTTTGAATATCCGGAAAAAGTGCTTGAAGCCTACCGTGACGGAACGGCTTCCCTGCAGTCCTATATGCGGCGGCAATGGAGCTTTGTCGGCGGGATTGCAGAAACATTCAGGGAAATGGAATAACAGGAAAGGATGATAAAGCCATGTTTCATTTATTTAGTAAAAAGAAAAAGACAGGGGAACCTTTTCTCTTTCGCATCGAAGATACCTTCGCCATGAAGAACGGAGACTGTGTACTGGCGGGAGAAGTAACGCAGGGAAGCATTCATGTGGAGGACGAGGTGCAGTATATGGATGCGAAAGGCAATGAAATCCGTAAGGTACGGATCGGAGGTATTGAATATGGACGGGAAGGCCTCAGGGAAACTGCCGCGCTGAATCCCGGGGGAACATATGGTTCTCATTATGGTATACTGATAAAAGGCCATTCTAAAGAAGAATTTGAGATCGATGGATCGCTTCGTGCATAGCTTAAGAGAAAACAGGAGAGTCAGCATATGAGTACAGCAGAATACCATAAACTCGTCCGGGACAAAATACCGGAAATGATTCGGGAGCAGGGAGAAACACCGGTATTCCGGATATTGGAACAGGAGGAATACCTGAAAGAGCTGGACAGGAAACTAGACGAAGAAATCCGGGAATATCAGGAAGACAAATCTCTGGAAGAGCTTGCCGATGTTTTGGAGGTCATGCTGGCTATTTGTAAGGCCAGAGGCTATTCCGAACAGGAATTAAGGGATGTATATGAAAAAAAGCACGCGAAACGCGGAGGTTTTGAAGAAAGGATATATCTGATTTCCAAGGAATAACAAAAACAGAAGAGAAACGGGAGATAATATGACAATTACAGAAGCAGACAGTAATATGCTGAAGGTTACGAGCAATGCATTTAAGGATGGCCAGTATATGCCGGTAGATTATACCGGTTTTGGCAAAGACATGTCACCGGATTTCCGGCTTCACAATCTCAGTAAAAAGGCTGTTTCCATAGCCATTATTATGGATGATTTGGATATTCCTTTCCTTCCGGCCTATAATCACTGGCTGATCTGGAATATCCCTGCAATACAGGAGATACCGGAAAAGATTCCTCACGGACCGGAAATCCCCGGACTGGGAAATGCCAGACAGGGGATTGCTTATGGCAAAAACAAATACCGCGGGCCGAAACAGCCGGTTTTTATCAGAAATATGCACCGATACGTATTCCGTATTTATGTGCTGGACTGTTTTCTGGATCTGACAGCCGCATCAGTGAAAAAGGATCTTACTGAAGCCATGGAAGGGCATGTGCTTCAGCAGGGAAGCATTATGGGAAAATACAAACGGAAATGAGAATACAGAGTGTGGGGAAAAACGGAGAAATGCTGAGAGGTACGAAATGCCGAAGTACACATTTGAAGAAATAAAAGCATTGTTATTGAAATGTATAAATGAACATAAATGGGAAGCGGAACTGACTCTGACCTTTTCGGATAAGCCGGATGAATATATGATTATTATTTATGAAGATCATTGTTCCTTTCAGCGATGTGGTATTGCAGAAAAGCAAAGCGGTGAATATAACTGCGTTACATTAGACAAATTATATAGTGCAGAACAGATGGACGGAATTGTATTAGAAAAAGACTGGAATAAGATAATAGATTTTAACTGTTGTGATTTTGATATATTAGGACTCTGGTAACATATCATTTCCTGTATAACGGTAAGCGGAACAGAGCGCTTATCGGAATTTTGGGGGACTGCATATATGAACCATATTGAGGTAAAGTACATAAAAACATGCTATGACTATTATGAATACTATTGGGTAATTGATGACGAACCCATAACCGTGTATTTGGACCGCAATAACAAAGGTTCTCTCTCTGCTTTTGGTTCGCTGCTGGGATTGCTTCCCGCATGGAGCGGAGAACTGATATGGCAGTGGGAAAATGATTTTATATGGGAAATGGCTGACAGCCGTGAAGAACTGAATGTACCTGTTCTTGTATGTGAGGATGACTGCGATTTGTCTTGTATTGTCATAGTGGCGCATATCCGTAAGGAGAAAAATGCGGTGTACTGGGATCGGATTGGAGTGTTGGATAAATCCAATATCAGCGCACAAGATTATGGGCAAAGCGGGATCCTTTGTCTGGAGGCTTATACGGATGAGGATTGGGAAAAGTATGGCGGCAACATAGCGTTAGAGGAATATGGAAGTTTGGAGTACTGCAAATGGGTAAGCGAAAACAGTTATGAGGAACATATACGAAGATTACGGATTTATTTAAAGCCATATATGCAGAATGGGCAGAATGTGGAATGGATTTGGGAGACTGGCTGGCAATTCGAAAGAGAAGAATATGAAATAATGGCAGAGCGGTATAGGGAAATAGCAATAAACCGGGAAAGATAGATGATACTTCAGGAGAAAAAGATATGGGAGACACTAAAATAGTTTACGACGAAAAATTTGGGATTACTACTTTTAAAAGAGAAATTTGCGCACAATTGGGAGAATCCTTTTGGAATGAGCTCGTTGAAAATATTGAGTTACCTGACATAGATTCAGAATGTAAGTGCCAATGCCATAATATGTATCTGTTTATGAAGCGGCTTGAAGAAATGACCGATGAAGAAACCTTAAAGAAAATATTATATAAAGTCAGGCATGGATTACATCCGTCTCAATGTGAGTGGGCTCATAAGGAATTTATGGAAGCAGGCAATTTAGATGATTTTCTGAAGAAGCATTTGAGTGATGAACTGAATGGCTTTATTGAATTGAACAAAGAAAAAAAGGATTTTTACGGACAGGAGATCACGGATGAGGTATTAACGTTTATAAAAGAAAATCCGAAAATGTTAGCGCTTGAGAGAAAGGGAAATAAACTGTATTGCATGGCATTCCCCTGCAATATGAAAGAGTATTTAAGTGTCACCGATGAAAAAATGAAGCGATATCATGCCTGTCACTGTCCTTTTGCAAAGGAATCTATTTTATCAGAAAATGTGGTGTCATCTGTCTTATGTAATTGCAGCCTGGGCCACGTGATGAACTTCGCGGAAGCATTTATGGACAGAGAGCTTAGAGGGAAAGTGGTTCATTCCGTTTTGAATGGAGATTTGATTTGTGAATATGAGATTGAAATACCGGATGATATTATGCAAAAGTATGTAATCTCAGAGGAGTAGGAAAAAGATGCTTCAATCTGGATGATATTTATTATGGTGGAAGGACAAACTGCATAGCTGTGGGCAATCTGGGCATGGGTAAGTCCTGTTCCCCGTTTTTCGTCCAGTTCAAGCAATATCCGGCACCGCTTTAAAATACTTTTACAGGTCTTCTTATTACGATTTCAGCCGGTATTTCCGTCTTACCAAACATGAGACTGACAATGGTTTTGGAGAAAATCCAGTAAAATCAATGGAGTGCAGCATTTAACAATTGTTTATAAAAAAGGAGTAAAGGAGAAAACCATTGTATGATCAAAAATATTATTTTTGACGTATATGGAACGTTGGTATCTACTGGGACAGGTTCTTTAGAAGCGACTGATAAGATATTTAATAAGTATCATTTAAAACAAAGCACTAAAGAAATATATAAACGTTGGAAAGAAGTGCATCGAATTCACACAAAAGAAAGTGAGGAGTTTATCACTGAAAAAGACGTTTTTATTAAGGATTTGGCTGTGTTGTTCAAGGAGTACAATATTGAAGGGGATGCAAAATGTGAGATTGAACCAATGTTAGATTCATTGTTGGGGAGAGAATTATTTGCTGATGTAGAAGATGTAATGAGAATGCTTCTCGATCATTATAATGTTGCAATCGGCTCTACAACAGATACATATCCACTGATGAAAAATATTGAAAGTACTGTATTGAATGAGATACCATACATTTTTACGTCAGAGTTATTGAAACAATACAAACCAAAGAAATTGTTTTACGAAGGAATATTGAGCGCAACCGGATGGAAAGCGCAAGAGTGCTTGTTTGTAGGGGATTCCATAGATGATGACATTATTGGACCACAAACAGTGGGCATGAAAGCGATTTTTATTAATAGAAAAAATATAGATAAACAGGAGTTGTTAAGTATTCCTGACTATGTAATATCATCACTAGATGAATTGGGTGAAATAGTTAAATTATTTTAATGAAAAGTCGGATTTTAGCTATGCTGGGAGAACAGAATAAGTGGAAATGGTGAGGATATCAATAAAAAATCTCCTGTGTTATATTACTTTGTACCCATAACAGCGAAGGACGGGGGAGAAAGCCTGAAATAACCGATTCTGATATCACCTGGGTCGTAAACAAAGCACACCAAAAACCTACCAGGTGATTGAGGCAACCACGGACAGGCCGCCAAACTCAGGTGCAGATAGGAATAGCTGCATATACCGGGATTATGGATATATGCTTTATGGTACATTATCGCTGCTTGCTGCCATCGGCCTGCTTACAGGGAAGCGATCCCCTATATAAGCCCTGCCCATAATCTGGCAATACTAATTGATAAGTATCAAAATACGTATGGCTTTTTAATGTGAAAAGATATTCCTTTCAGAGAAACAGATAGATTGTATTTTTCCTGATGGAGGTATAAATGATGACAATCACACTGGAAAAAGCGGATATAAGTGATGCCCGGGAAATTTATGATCTGCAAATAGAATCATTTAAGGCATTGCTGAATAAATATCAGGATTTTGATTATAGCCCGGGAGCGGAAAAACCGGAGCGTACGGTACAGAGACTGATGGAGCCAATCACGGATTTTTATTTTATTTCTTTGGAGGGAAAGCATATTGGCGCATTAAGAGTATGTGATTTTGACAGCCTGTGCAAGCTGAAGCAGATTTTCATTCTGCCGCAATACCAGGGGCACGGCTATGCGCAAAAGGCGATGATAATGGCAGAGACACGGTATCCTGCTGCTGTTAGATGGGAACTTGACACCATACTGCAGGAAGAAAAGCTATGCTATTTATACGAAAAAATGGGTTATGAAAAGACCGGTCAGACCATACGTATTAAGGACGGAATGGATATTGTGTTTTATGCCAAAGGAGAATATTCTGAAGGCGGCTGATAAAGCCGCCTTCATTGCGGTATAAAGGTTAGTGTGTTAATATAAAACCAGACATGCGATGAGGGAAAATGTCCATTCTGAAAAAACACATACGAAAATAGAACAGCGGCAGAGGAGATGTGTGTACTGTAAACAGAAGGACTGTCAGAAAGGATAAGGACAAAAAATGAGTGAAAAAACGGAAGGCTTCGATGCCATTGCCGATGTTATGAAAAAGCAGTATCCGGATCAAAAGGGTCTCTATTACGGTACCTTGCTGCCCTATAGGCTGGGAGGAAACGATCCCCTGGACGGTGTGGAAATCTGGAAGAGTGAAAAAGGCATGCCACACTGGCATTATGTAACTTATGGTTTTACGGAACTGTACGATAAAGAAAGTGATGATCCGCAGGTCAGCGGCTATGGTTTTGAACTGACCTTCCGGCTGAAACGAGGAAAAGAGGAAGAGCCTCCGGTATGGCCGGTGAACCTCCTCCAAAATCTTGCCCGTTATGTCTTTTCATCCGGTAATGTGTTCGGATCAGGACATCATCTGGACTGCAACGGGCCGGTAGCACTGGAGGAGGATACCCTGCTGACGGCACTGGCTTTTCGTGTGGATCCGGAACTGGGAGAAATGGATACTCCTAACGGACATATGGTATTTCTCCAGGCTGCGGCAATCACCAGGGACGAACTGGATGCCATGGTATGCTGGAATGTGGATAAGGCTCTGAAGGAGATGGAAAAATACATCCCTCTCTGTATTACAGTCCTCGACCGGCCGTCCCTGATGGAAAATCCGGCCTTTCATAAGGCATGGGAAACAGGCGTGGAGGCAGATGGATCTTCCACCGGCTTCCTTTATGTGGAAAAGGGAGAGGTAAGGCTGGAGGATGGCCGGGGAACTTTGATTTTAGGGGCGATATGCACCAAGAACCTGCCGCTCATGCTCCGCGCCCGCATAGGAAAAGGGCGTGAACTGTTTATCCAAAGCCGGGATGCCGCTTTTTCTTTCCGTCCGGGCTCACAGTCCGGAATTGAAAAGGACGGAGAATTGTATCAGCTTACGCTGACAGAACAGGCATTGTCAGAGCTGTGTGCCCTCCTTCAGCCCCATGCCGGCAGCTGGCAGCTTACATCCATGCCCCTGACACTGAAGCTGGAGCCTACGGAAATATTGGATTCGGATGGGAAGGTAACGGAAGTGATCTGCTAAAAAGAGGAATTTAACTATGGACTTAAAATATATAGACATTGGCATAAATTTAATGGGAAAACAGTTCGCCTCCGACAGGGATAAGGTGGTCGAGGAATCCCTGGAAAAAGGCGTGGGACTTATCATAACGGGAACCGATATGCGGTCGAATAAGGATGCGGCTTCCTATCTGAAGGCAAAGCACCCGGAAAATGTCTGGTGCACCTGCGGACTCCATCCTCATAATGCGGACAGATGGAATCCCGATTATAAACGGGATTTCACGGAATTTATCCGGAAAAATAAAGAGAATATCGTTGCCCTGGGTGAGGCAGGCCTTGATTACGACCGTATGTTTTCCACGAAAGAAAATCAGCAAAAATGCTTTTCCGATATACTGGAACTGGCGGAAGAAATGGATTTGCCCCTGTTTCTGCATGAAAGAGATGCAGGAAGGGATTTCATAAAATTAATGAAGGAACATCCTTCGGTATGCAGCCGAAGCGTCGTTCACTGTTTTACAGGCTCGAAGGATATGGCCTGGCAGTACCTGCAGCTGGGGTGCTATATCGGTATAACAGGCTGGATCTGTGATGACCGCAGGAACCATGATGCGGTGGAAGCAGTGAAACTGATTCCGATGGAACGTCTGATGATAGAAACCGACGCCCCTTATCTGACGCCAAGAAATATAAAAGGATTATCGAGCAGGAATGTCCCGTGGAATATAGCTTATGTGGCTCAGAAGATTGCAGAGATAAAGAAAACTGATACGGAAGAAGTCCGGCGTATCACGCTGCAAAACACTAAAAAATTCTTCGGTCTTTAAGACGGTGGACATGAGGAGGCCAGGAAAGCGGAGTTTACCGCACGGTATTATCATGGAGACATGAGGCATTACCTGTATTCCATAAGCCGGTCAAATCCATAAATGGTAATGTGCGGATATGGAGATAAAAAATAACCGGCGGTTAAGAATTCACGCCTGTCGGTTAACGGCGCCTCCATTGTGTAACATTGTACGCACAGCTATACTTTTGTTATCAGAACAGATAATAAAAGAAAGGGAGTCTGTATTATGGATATGGATTTAGGAACACGCATTTCCGAACTGCGCAGGGAAAAGGGAATGACTCAGGAACAGCTGGCAAAATTAGTGGGGATATCCGCACCGGCGGTGAGTAAATGGGAAACAGGTTCTTCCTGTCCGGATATTGCACTGCTGTGTCCCCTTGCAAGGGCTTTGGACACCAATGTGGATACGCTGCTCCAATTTGAGGAAGAACTGTCTCAGGAAAGACTGGATGAATATCTCAACGAGATTTTGGAGAAAGCCCGGACGGGGAACCGGGAAGAGGCGGAAGCAATGCTGCAGAAACAGCTTCATACGTATCCCTCCAGCAGCGCCCTTAAATACAACGCCACTACGGTACTGAATTTCTTTCTCATGATGTTTCCCATGGAAACTGCTGAAAAGAAAAAAGCCTGGCAGATGCAGAAGAAACAGCTGTTTGAAGAGGTGCGTATATCCGGGAATCCCCAATATTGGCAGGGTGCCGTGTCGGGCCTGGCGGCAGCCGCCATACAGGAGGAGGATTTTGAAGAAGCGGAGCTTCTGCTGAAGGAGCTGTCTGAAAACAGCACGGAAAGCACCTTGCTTTGGATGCAGCTGTACCTGAAGAAAAAAGAACCTGAGAAGGCCCTGGAGGTAACACAGCATCGCTTGTACGTGCTCGTGCGTCAGCTGCTGATGTGCCTGACAACCCTGATGAATGGCGGAATGATAACCGATAATGAAAAAGTGCTGGAAATATGCGGGGTGTATCACAGGCTGGAAGAAATATTCGGCGTTGGAGGCGGAGTGAGTGAGGGCTTTTTTGTAGAGGCCTACAGGAGAATGGACAGGCCGGAGGATGCGCTGAAAAGCCTGATTAAAATGGTGGAGGCTTCCATCAGCCCTATGCAGGAACCAAACCCTCTTCTTTTTTCTCCTACGATTCATATAGAAGAGGGACAATCGGTCACTACCCTGGAAATGAAACAGATGCTCTTGAATAGTATTTTAACCGATGATTTTTTTGCTGGCTTTCTGGAGAGGGAAGAGCTTCAGGAGGCTGTAGAAAAATTAAAACAGGATATCCGGAAGGAGTCTGCCGGAGCAAAAGAATGAGGCTCAGAGGAGGGAAATGGATAAAAAAGGGATGGCGCCCTTATGGCTCATGTATCCCCATATACCCAATGGAAGCATCGGATGGAGAATGGGCTACGGAGAAAGCTATGGGGATGAATTTTACAGATGGTTTCATACCTTAAGCAGGGAGGAAAAAGAGGAATATAACAGAAAATTTCCGGAGCCTGTCTGCTGGAGCCTTTCCGAATATAACCTTATGCGTCATCATACTTTCTGGACATATCAATGGAACAGGGATACCTGCCGCCATTATTCCATGGAAAAGCTTCGGGAAGAAAGAGCGGCAGGAAAAGAACGGGAAATTATTTTCTTCTGGGGACATCAGCCCGGAAAAGAGGGAAAAACCGGAAAAGAATGCCTGAGCCAGTGGTATCAGGCAGAGTTCCATGTGGGGCATGTGGCCTATTGCTGCATGGAACAATATCTGATGGCCGGAAAGGCCAGGTTATTCGAAGATTCGGAAACAGAAAAGAAAATCATGCAGTCTGCCGATCCCTCTGAAATAAAACAGCTGGGGCGCATGGTGAAGGGCTTTGATGAAGACGTCTGGGAACGGTTCAGAGTACCCATTGCATTGACCGGAAATTATTATAAATTTTCCCAGCTGAAGGAGCAGCGCTCCTATCTTCTTGGCACCGGAGACAGCTTGCTGGCGGAGGCCAGCCCTTATGATGACATATGGGGAATCGGATTGGATCAGGCACATGCCGCCGGAGTGGATGTGACCGGCTGGAGAGGACTGAATCTGCTGGGATTCGCGCTGATGGAAGTCAGGGAAGAAATCAGAAGACTGCGTGAGTTTGAGGATGAAGTGGTTTTCCAGGAATGGTAACGGTTTTTTAGCAGAACATTCTGTCACAGGTTTTGCCTGTGTTTATCATAGATATTCATTAAGCAAAGGAGATGGTTTTTATGAAGAATTATATGAATTTGATACAAGTCCATGGGAGGGTATCCATGAGATAGTCCTCCCGGCATTCGATGTATGGAGGAAAAATGACAACTAAAATGAATAAAAATGAAATATTGCTTCTTTTAACAGATCGCTGGTGTGACTGGGAAGCCGCTTATGCCATTGCAGTGGCTAATTCTTTTTCGGACTATACGGTAAAAACTATTGCTGCAGAGGGTGAGTCCATGCTATCCATGGGCGGCCTTAAAACCGAGATTGATTATTGTATAAAGGATTACAGGGATTTCAGCAATACCGCAATAGTGATACTTCCCGGAGGCCTTTCCTGGGAAGAAAACGATTATGATGAAATAACCGAATTCCTGACGCTGCTTGCTGCCGAGGACATACCCATCGCAGCCATATGCGGGGCGACAACATACTTGTGCAGGCATGGTTTTCTGAATCATGTGAAACACACGGGAGACAGTTTGGAACTGTTCCTGAATCAGGATGGCTATACCGGACAGGAATTGTATGTACCGGCCCAGGTGGTAGCTGACGGCGGGTTTATCACTGCCAATGAAACTGCCGCCGTAGAGTTCGCTTATGAAATTTTCAAGCTGTTGAAAGTGGACAGTGACGAGGAAATGGGCCAATGGTTTGATAACTTTAAATACGGAGCGGTGCGCTAGATGGGAAAATTATGGATAAACACAATTTTTTTCATGGGATTGCGGAAGAATTAAGCCTGGGAGCTTTGACAGCGCCGGCAGAACGGGTGACAGGCGGTTATCTACACGAGATGTATAAACTGGAAACTGCATCTGGGAAGTATGCCGTGAAGCTGCTGAATCCTGTGATCATGAAAAGGCCGGATGTATTTGAGAATTACCGGAGAGCAGAGCTGCTGGAAAAAGAGTTATGTGAAAATAAAATTCCGGTAGTCCCTGCAATGGAAATAAACGGCTGTAAGATGCAGTGCAAGGACAGCCAATATTTTTATGTGTTTCACTGGATAGAGGGGAAAGCGCTGGCATGGGATGAGATAAAAGCGGAGCATTGCAGAGAGGTCGGTGCATTACTGGCCCGGATTCATAAAATCCGGCAGGTAAAAGAACCTTCCGACATAAAGGAAATCTGTGCAGACTGGGATTTTTATGTCGCAGCGGCGGACACAGAATGCCGTGAAATCGCGGGAGAACTGGAAAAAAACAGGGATCTGCTGTACTATTGCCAGGAACAGTATAATTCCGCATTAAGGCTTCTTCCGCCGGTATCCTGCATCTGCGACGGGGATATGGACTGCAAAAATGTGCTCTGGACGGATGGAAAGCCGATCATCATCGACTTGGAATGCCTGGATTATGGGAATCCACTTTCGGAAATGTTCCAGCTGGGCTTAAGCTGGTCCGGCGGCACGGTATGCAGTATGAATTATGAATCTCTGAACGCCTTTGTTTCCGCCTATAAGAAGGAATACGGGGATCTTAATCCGAATTGGTATGCGATATACGGTATCGGCTTCAGCTGGCTGGATTGGCTGGAGTATAATGTAAAAAGAGCTCTGCGCATAGAATGCGGAAGTGAAGAAGAGAGGGAACTGGGCATCGGACAGGTGCATGAAACCTTCCAGCGTATTATTTATTATCATACTATCAAAGATGAACTGCTGAAACAGTTATCCAATTAGCGAAAGCGGGAGCATGGGCATTTAACCATGCTCCTGTTTTTCTTATATTATCAGGCGGGTTCCGGCTGCTCCAGATATTTTTCCATGAGACAGAACCGACCCTTCCTCCAATCCGCATAGCCTGTTATCCGGTAACCCAGACTATGATAGAGCTTCAATGCAAATGGGTTTTCCGTAAAAGCGTCTAACCGTATGGCTTTTATTCCCATTTTCAGGACTTCATCTTCTATATGTTTCATTGTCCTTCCTGCGACTCCCATATTCTGGAAATCCGGATTCACACATAAACGGTGTATTACGCAATACGGCAGCTTAGCATATTTCCACTGCCCGTTTATATAGTCTTCATCGCTTTCCTGGTTCAGAACATAGATGGAGGCGATCCTGCCGCTGATAATTCCCGCGTTTAACTCTTTTTTTATAATGTCCTCCCGCAGGATTTTTTCATCCGGATACAGATTGTCCCATTGAAAAATATTATGCCTTTCCAGATTTACAATTGCCCCCTTAATGAGAGTGCAGATTTCTTTCAAATCTCCGGTGTTTCCTTTTCTGTATTCTATATTCATCATTATCCTTCGCTTTTCCCAACACTATTTGTTATCGGGCTTTCCTGTACATTCTGTAAATATTCCGTTTCTATTATACCTGATTTTTAAAAGAAGCCAATATGTTTTTGCAAAGATCGAAGGAATGAGTGATATAATATAATTACGGAAAAACCGGATAAATGGAAAGGTACGGAGGTTTGGGTTATGCTGATTGAGACGCAGAGACTGGTAATCAGGGATTTGCAAACAGAAGATGGAGTACCATTTGCTGAAATGGCGGCAGATGGAAGTCTGAATGATATTGGCTTTGATGAGGACTGCGGCAGTTGGATGGCAGAATGGGTGGCCGAGGCAAAGGAGTTTACGCTCAGAGATAATCCTTTAATGGATTATCTGGCTTATACGGTAACTTTAAAGGATTCAGGCATTGTGGTTGGTTCTGTTGGGTGCTCCTATTATGATGACCTTCAAGAGACAGGAATTACATATTTTATGGGTGCACAATACCGGAAGAACGGTTATGCGGCAGAAGCTGTAAAAGCATATATCGAATTCTTTTTCAGCAATTATGACGTACACAGGATGATAGCGACAGTCAGAGATGAAAATATATCATCCTGGAAAGTGGTTGAAAAAGCCAATTTTAAATTAACTGAAAAAAAGAGGTATAGGGATATAAACGATGATAAAGAGGAACTGTATCGTTTTTATGAGATTACAAGAGGGAAATGATTATGAATTGGCTTCTGATTATTGACGGCAGCAATCTGTTATTTCAAATGTTTTTTGGTATGCCTGCAAGAATAGTAAACGAAAAGGGTAAGCCTATTCAGGGCACTCTTGGTTTTGTCGGCGCGTTACTGAAAATTATCCGCAAGACAGAGCCCGCATATGTAGTAGCAATATTTGATGGTGAGCATGAAAATATCCGTTCTGCTCTCGATGCTGACTATAAAGCAAACCGGGTGGATTATAGTGCCGTTCCGGAAGAAGAAAATCCTTTTTCGCAGCTGCCGGATGTATATGAGGCTCTTAATTATCTCGGCATTAAGCATACAGAAACGGTAACTTGTGAAGCAGATGATTTAATTGCAGGATATGCCCGAACCTACGAAAAGGAAACGGAGATTATCATATCGTCATTCGACAGCGATTTTTTCCAGCTTATAACAGATAACGTTTCTGTACTCCGGTATCGCGGGGATAAAACTGTCATCTGCACGCCTGATTACATAGAGGAAAAATATGGTATCTTTCCATCGCAATATGCTGATTTCAAATCACTTACAGGAGATACAGCGGATAACATAAAAGGAGCAGATAGAATTGGTCCCAAAACAGCAGCTTATCTGCTTAACGAATTCGGTACGCTTGATAATATTCTTGCCAACGCAGAAAAAATAGAGAAACCGTTTATAAAAGATTCGGTTATCAGAAACGCGGAACGATTAAAGACAAACTATCGTCTTATCAAGCTTGGCAGCAAAGTGCCGCTGCCGTTTGTTCTGTATGAATTAAAGTACAGTTATAATGGAATTACGACAAATGAAGTTTTAAAAGGGATAAAATTAAGATGATATAGATTCTCTATTCCTTGTAATCATTTCTTGAAAATATATTTATTCTTCAGTCATTATACCATCCATATAATTTAATTATACAAAATCTTATTGACAAATATGATCTGTGTGTTATTCTGAATTTATATTGATTGTGTGCGCACACGATGACATTAGGAAGTGATTTGCTTATGGCGACAATAAAAGACATTGCTAAACTTTGCGGAGTCTCCGAAGGAACGGTAGATCGTGCGATTAATGACAGGGCCGGAATTAATCCGGAAACCAAGAAAAGAATAATGGAAGTAGTGGAGCAGGTGAACTATAAGCCGGATCGGATTGCACAGAGTCTGGCGAAAGGAAGAACCAGGACGTTGGGTTTGATCTTCTTTGACCTCAACAATGATTTTATTGCTGCTTTAGTAGACACTATCGAGACTATTGCCAAAGAAAAGGGATACTTTATCAGTTTGGTATTAACACACGGAATAAAAGAAGAGGAAATAAAGGGTATCAATTATCTGTTGGAACGAAAGGTAGATGGAATTATAGTATTTCCGGTAGGAAATCAGGCAGATTATCAGGAGCTTAAAATCAATATCCCGGTTATATCTATTTATAATAAAATTTCGGATGAGATTCCTTATGTCGGCGTGGATGCCCAGTCGGCTATGCGGGATGCGATAGGCTATATCGCAGATTGTCAATATGAAAGGGTAATATTGGTCAACTCCTCAATAACTAAGAAGGTGAAAAGCGGACTTAACGTATATACCCTGCAGGAACGGCAAAAAGGATACATAGAGGGGATTGAGAAGAACAAGATTAACGAGGAAGAGGGGCCTTTGATTGTCGAGGGGCTGGATTTCAGGCGTATGGATGCTCTGTACCGCCAGGGACAGGGAAAAAAGACTGCGTTTTTATGCATTTGCGATGTGTTTGCCCTGGAAGTCCTGACGCATTTCAGGGAGCAATCCCTGAAGGTTCCTGAAGATGTCGGTATCATGGGTTTTGATAATATGTCCATCCGTAAATATGTCTCGCCTCAGTTAACTACGTTGGGATATCATATGACGGAAATGGCACAGAAGATTTTTGCATACTTAATGGAAATGATTCATGGGAGTGACATACCGAAGGATACTTCTTTCCCGTGTCAGATAATCGAAGGAAATTCCTTATAATATTTATCCGGCTGTAAGTGTGAGAAAAAATAGCGTAGGAGGTGCTAATATGAAAGCAAATATTACAATTGACAGCAGTAAAAAAGCAGGAGAAATCGACCGCAAAATTTTCGGACATTTTATGGAGCATGCCTTTGGAAATATTTATGGCGGTGTTTATGACCCCGAAAGCAGATTTGCCGATGAAGACGGATTTAGAACGGATGTTATTGAATTGCTGAAGGAGGTAAAGGTTCCTGTATTAAGATATCCCGGCGGGAATTTTGTTTCCAGTTATCATTGGGAGGATGGCATAGGCCCTAAGGAGAATCGTCCCAAAAAATTCGATTTTGCATGGGGAGCATCAGAGAGCAACCAGTTCGGCACAGCTGATTTCATAAAGCTCTGCCGTAAAACCGGAGCTGAGCCATTGATATGTGTCAATATGGGAAGCGGGACCGCAGAAGAAGCCATGAACTGGGTGGAATACTGCAACGGCACCCAGGATACCTATTATGCAAATCTGCGGCGTTCTCATGGATATGAGGAGCCTTTCCAGGTTAAGTACTGGGGACTAGGCAATGAAATGTACGGAGTCTGGCAGATGGAAAGCATGACAGCGGAGGAATACGCCGGCTCTGCCGCCCAATTTGCAAAAGCGATGAAAAAAGTGGATGAAAGCATTCATTTGGTGGCATGCGGCATGGAACAGGATGCAGAGTGGAATCATACCGTGGTAAAGAAGCTGGAGCCCTATATTGATATGATATCCGCCCATTACTACGGCATGGGATGGGAAGAATTCGGCGATATCTCCGAACAATACGAGCAGACCCTGTATATTCCCTATCAAATGGAAGAGCGTCACAAGCTGACTCTGGCTTCGATTATTACCGGACAGAACGGTATCAAGGATAATATCAAGGTAGCATGGGATGAATGGAATATGTTCGGCTGGAGCTTTGACGCGGTCAATGAGGACAGTACCTATAACCTTCATGATGCGATCATAACCGCTTTGATTTTAAATATGATATTAAGGAACTGCGATACCATAAAGATGGCGATGTATTCGACTTTTGTAAATATTACCGGTGCTCTGCGTGTTACAAAAGAGGGCTGTCTGAAGAGGACGCAGTACCATGTCTTTGATATGCTTTCCAACCATACAGGCAGCCGGCTTATTCGTACGGATGTTGACTGCAGCAGTTCCATTACCATCCATGATATAGGGCATTTATCCTTTGGTGCGAATATCGACAATAAGAATAATCATGCCTCCGGTAAAATCGTGGATAAGGATATTCCTGCAATTGATGCGGTGGCTACCATGGACAGCAAAAATATCTACGTGTCCGTGGTAAACCAATCCCTTAACGACGATTGTGAATTATTCCTTGATATTCATGCGCAGAACATAGGAAGCACCATGGAAAAAACAGAACTTTACGGCGATTCGATTCTTGATGCCAATACGTTTGGCGATCCGGATCATGTTTGTCCGCATAAATCAACGCAGGATGTGAATCAGCCGGTGATAATCAGGAAGCATTCTGTTAATGTGATTACAATTCCACGTGTATAAGATTAGTCAAAACAGCTTCAGAAAATGAGAGATACCGAAACGGTGGGGGATACCGTTCCGGTATCTTTTTTAGATGTGTAAAAGATTTTAGTATTTTTAAAATATTAGTACTTGACATTACATAGTAGTGAAGATATGATGTCTTTAAAGGGAGATAAAGCGATGAATGCACAATTTAAAAAAGGAGTTCTGGAGCTGATTGTCCTGGAATCTGTGAGACAGAAGGATATGTATGGCTATGAATTGGTGGAAGAGGTTTCCAAGGTGGTGGATGTGAATGAGGGAACCATATATCCGCTGCTGAAGCGGATGACCAATGAGCATTATTTTGAAACATATCTTAGGGAATCCACAGAGGGACCGCCCAGAAAATATTACCATATCACGGCGGCTGGCATCTTGTACAGGGACAGTCTGGAACGTGACTGGAATGAATTTAATCAGAAGGTCTGTTCATTCCTGGAGGAACAGAAAAGAGGGAGAGAATGAATAAGGCGGAATTTTTACATATTTTACGGGAAAGGCTGTCAATTCTTGATGAGAATGAGTTGGAAGATATCCTGAGTGAGTACGAGCAGCATATCGATCTGAAGGCGGCCGGGACAATGACGGAAGAGGCGGCTATCGCTGATTTCGGAGATATCGGCGAGCTGACGGCCGAGATTCTGGAGGCATACCATGTCCGCGCCGATTTTGACCGGAATAAAGAGCCGGAGAAGAAAAATGAGAGCCATAAGAATGCGGTCATGAGGGCCGGACGGAAAATCTCGGATACCTGTAAAAAGGGATGGGAGGGTTTCCTGCGGGGTCTGGAGAATATCGGGCTGTTTGTGCAGAAATGGGCAGGAAAATGCGGGTCAGCCATCCATAATCTTTTCAGCGGAAAGAAGAATACGGAAGAGAAGGCAGAAAAAAAGGCGGCGAAAAGGAATGGGAATCTAAAGAAAAACAGGCTTCTTTCCTTCGGAAGCAGGGAACATGAGGAGAAACGGGACAAAATGGAGAATAAGAAAAGAATTACGCTGTTTTCGGTTATTGGTATGATGTGCAGAGGATGCGCGGCTGCGGTAATGTGGTGTGTCAAAGCCATATGGAATGTGTTCTGTACCTGTGCGGGATTGCTCATCGGCCTGTTTGCCTGTGTCTGTATTTTTATCCTGGGGACGACAATTGTACTTTTGGCCATGGGATATCCGCTCCTGGGAATCCTTCTGGCAGTTTTGGGCCTGACGATGTGTACCTGCAGTTTTACGGTTCTGTGCTTTACCCTGATTATCCGTAGGAAAGGACAGGCAGGGGAAAGTACAGGAACAGCAGTAAAGGAAGCGGACGAAGAGGAGGAAACGGTTCATGCGTAAGATACATGTAATTTTGCTGGCGGTTTTTACCACAGGGGTTTTGTGCGGAGGTATCGGGACTGGAATCGCATTTGGGGAATATAGCTCCATGGAATATGGGGGCACTGTGATGCTGGGAGAAGAATATTTGGTAACAGGAGAACTGATGTATGAATTTGATCCTGTTCCGGGAGAAAAAATTGCACTGAATCCCACGAACTGGGGAACCAGCAGGGGGACAAGCAATCTCGTAATGGATAAGACCCTTCCCATGGGCACTGTCTGCTACGATGTTACTTATAACAGCAAACTGACTATTCCGCACCTGTACTACTGGGAATCGGAGGAAGGGCTGGAGGAAGAGGACATATTTGAAGCGGGAGAGACGGAAACAGGAAATGGAATGGAAATAAATGAAGCATCAATTGACGAAGCGGAAGCCGGAGAAGAGGCAGATGCCGGAGAAAAAGCGGACGCCGCAGAAGAAGCAGTGACAGGAGAAACGGCGGAAGAAAAAAAGAAATCCAGGGTAGTGGGACATCTGGAACTGGGTACGAACTATATAGGAAATGAGTTTGAACTCTTTCTGAGAAGTAAGGACAGGATACTGGAGGATATGAAAAACAAAAAGTTCAATTCCTTTGAAACGGCATACATTACTGATGTAAAAATCCGGGTAAATCCTGAAATGATGGATTATATTGAAGACAGGACCATGTATTGACACAATTCATCCGGATGAGGCGGCAGTAAGACTGCGGTGAAGAAGGCGGAAAGAGGGAGCATGAGGAAAGCCCGGAGAAAAATATGCTGACGGGCAGGCCCATGTTCCGTTTTTCGTTTCAGGCCCGGCCCAAAGGCACAGGCTGAAAGCCCCCAGTCCTCGCTGAATGCGGCCTTAACGGGAGGATGCAGTTGCTGTATGTACCCGCATGGTGTGAACAGCAACAGGAACGGTATGAATATATTTTCCTTGACATATAAATATTACAAATGTAAGATTTAGATATGCAATAATACCACAGAGAAATCAGGGAGAAAAAGAACGTGAAGAAAATAGAATGGCCTGAGAAGACAAAGGGCCTTTTGCTCCTGCTTCTGCTCCTGTTCGTAACAGCGGCTTTTTTGTTGAAAGAGGAGCCTGCTTATACACTGACAACAGAGGAGGCGCGGGAACCGGAGGCTTTGGGATCGTTTGATGCAGAAGCAGACGGAACGGGTTCAGAGGCAGCAGAAACAATCAGCCTTCTGACAGAAGAAGAACTAAAGCAGCTGCAGAAGGAAGCGCTGGAGGCGGCGGAATACTGCCGTGAGCTTTATAAAGACATTAGGGCTACTGAAAGGGAATCCGAAGGAGAAAACAATACGTTTCTTCTGACAAGGGAACAGCAGACAGCCATCACAGCCAGGCTTGGAGAGCTTGGCCTTGTCAGCGCTGCCGATAACATAAACATGGTAAATTATGAAAAAGTGGAAGACTTTTATGCGGCTTATCAGGAAGGAGAAGATGCTCTTATCACCATTTTCTATGTAGATCCGGAAGGCGGAATGAGCGCGCTGACATTTGTATACCGCAAGGGAGGGCTGCAGACTCATTTTACAGCCATTGGATGGGATGAAGGAGGAACTCCCGGGATCAGGGGAAGCGGAACCAATAATTTGAAAGAAATGAAGCTCACCGGGAAGGGCTATCTGATTTATACGAATGAAGAGGTGGTGGCCCACGGTAACCTGCGGGAATATTTCCGGGTGAAACCCTTATCCGGGGAGTGCAGGAAACTGACGGAAACCTACGTTTCCGGCCTCAGCTATGTGGATTACAAACTGCTGGTTACGGACTGGAACAGCAGCAATGTGGAAGAGATTCTGACACCCGGCCTGTTTGAAGATCTGTACCGGATTTATTACGGGGAAAATGTAAAGCCTGAGAGGGACAGAATCCCGGCCGACATTTATGAAGAGGTGATGACGGCCTGCCTTCCGGTGACGCCGGAGCAGCTCAGACAGCACTGCGGCTATGATGAAGGCAGCCGCTCTTACCCTTATGAAAAGATTTTGCCCCGTCAGCATCCTCCTTTTGGAGAGGTGGTTGATTATACCCGAAATGCGGACGGCACCATTACCCTTATTGTAGACGGTGTCTGGCCGGATTATAATTCCGACTGCGCGTTTACAAACAGGCTTCTGGTGCAGCCGCAGAAGGATGGAAGCTTCAGGTATCTGTCTAATTCCATAGAAGAGAAGGAACTGGAAATACCGGTTTCCGATTAATAAATCCAGTTTCATAAAGGGAATGAAGCAGAATCATAATAAAGATTAAAACCCATAAATCCTGCTGTATTTATTCTGTAAATAATCCAGCAGCGGCCTGGCGGATATTTCACAGCCGCATACCCGCTGAATCACTTCACGGGAATTATACATGCTGCCGTAACGGTGTATCTTTTCCTTCAGCCATGCGGTAATTTCCAGGATCCGTCCTTCTTCCAGGATGGTATCCGTATTTCCCAGTTCCTTTTCCAGCTGGTTTAAAAACATGCCGTCATAAACGCTTCCCAGCAGATAGGAAGGGAAGTAGCCGAAGGAACCGTCGGACCAATGCATATCCTGAAGGATCCCTTCCGCATCATTTCCCGGACGGATGCCGAGCAGGGCTTCCATTTTATCATTCCAGAGAGCAGGAAGCTGATCGGTGGGAACCTGATCCCGGAAGATCGCTTTTTCCATTTCGTACCGGAGGATGATATGCAGGCAGTAGGTTACCTCATCGGCCTCGGTGCGGATATAGCTGGGATGTACGTCGTTAATGGCCCGGCAGAAGGTATCAAAGGGAACTTCCTTAAATTGCGGCAGAAGTCCGCCCAGTTTTCCGTAAATGGGAATCCAGAAGGCAGACCTGCGTCCAAGGATGTTTTCATAAAAACGGGACTGGCTTTCATGCAGGCCCATCAGGTTTACCGTCTCTGCTGCGGTATCCGCGAGAGAGGAATCAATGTTTTGCTCAAAGATAGCGTGTCCGCCTTCATGGATGGCACTGAAGATGGAGGATATGGGGTGCGTCTCATGATAATGATTCGTAACCCGGATATCTCCGCGGCACAGGGTTGCGGTGAAAGGATGCGCGCTCTCTGCCGTTCCGCCTGCATCGAAATCAAACCCGATATAAGAAAGAAGCAGATTCTGCACCTTTTTCTGGGCATCGATGTCGTATGTCCCTTCCAGGGCGGATAAATC